>Ga0222662_1000255_pt1 | contig 49198 bp, 43 predicted proteins | sample AntAcemetagen600_FD_179821 | JGI IMG/M metagenome (GOLD analysis project Ga0222662, IMG submission 179821) | Saline water microbial communities from Ace Lake, Antarctica - #600 | ecosystem: Environmental > Aquatic > Non-marine Saline and Alkaline > Saline | place: Antarctica: Ace Lake... | reverse complement strand
TCTTCATCACAGCATACGTAATCACCCGTATCCCGGAAAATCCACATACCTGCCAGATCATCTTGCGCAATACCTCGCGCTCAACTCCTCCAAACAAAGCCTCACCATTCACCGTCCGGCTCATCAAATGATAATATCCAAGACTACCCTCTACCTTCTGCCGCTTCCTTCTCCTCATCCTCACAATCCAATGGTTCTACTTCGCTTTGTCAATATATTTTTACCTGGTTAATTAAATTAGTATTTTTCACACACGCTGAATCTCAACTGCAACATCCAGTTTCTGACCAGTCATCCCCTTAAAGGTACCTCGGAAAGGTGCTATATCGTCGTAGTCGCGCCCTACTGCTACCTTGATATGACGTTCTCCGACGATTTGGTTGTTGGTTGGATCCAACCCCCACCAGCGATCACCTGGAAGTCCTACCTCTACCCATGCGTGGCTTGCGGCTGCCCCTACTAATTCAGAGTTTTTCTTCGTCGGATCGACATGTTCTATATAGCCACTGACGTAACGAGCCGGAATCCCACCAGTTCTTAAAATAGATAGCATTACGTGGGCGAAATCCTGACATACACCCTTTCGCATGGCTAAAACTTTTTCCAACGGAGTTCTTACATCTGTTGCCCCTGGCACATATCTAAAATTTTTATGGATCCAAGTGTTTAAGTCTAGGGTTGTATCTATGATAGATGAGTTGGAGTGGATGAACTTGTGGTGCAGGATGTGCAGTATTTTCCCTAGAGGCACTAGCCTTGTCGGACGCCTAAAATCGGTGGTCTTCAAGGAATTGCCCGAGATTATTTGTCTGGCTTCTGCAACCGTAACGTCACGGCAATAATCAATCGGTTTTTGTGGATATGTCTCTACCGTAGATGTTGAAGATATCTTTAAAGATGAGTGTCGGAATGGGATTGAGAAAAATTCCACTGTGTTTTCCCAGTAATCTTCGAAGGATCCGACTAGCACCTCAGGCTCAACCTCTAGTTCCCTTTTTAGCACAACTTGTTCCGGGCCAGAGGTGGGACATAGCCTTAGCTCTGCTACGGACTCGGAAGCCGGTCGTGCATACTTATAATGTGTTAGGTGTGATACCGAAAATCTCACCCTGTGAAGAGTGGGATCACACATCTCGATTTGGCAACACGAATCATTTTCCAAATTAAGTGAAATCATTATTTTTGACTCTTCACAGAGAACCATCAATGCTTCAACTTCATGAAGGTTACTATAGAAGTCTCCCTTTACCCTCTCACAGAAAATTACGAAGAAATTGTGTTAGAATTCCTAGATAATTTAAACGAATTAGACTCGATCCAGTTCACGACCAATGGAATGAGCACACAGATCTACGGCGATGTGAGCGACATCTTCGCGGTGCTAGGTGAGCAGTTCGAAAAGATACAATCCTCTGGCAAAGCAGTCCTCGTCATGAAGGCAGGACCTGGAACTCTACGCTATGATGGCAAACATTCCCGAGAGCTTCCGGATCAAATCTGATGAGAAAAGATCTTCAGTGGTTCCTTCATCTGTGCTCCGAAGAAGAGGGCCTTTCCGCCGAGCATATCCACGCAACCATTCGCGGGATCGACTCAAAAATCGATCTACACGACTTACTGGGTAAGCTTCAGGAAGCAGGCTGGATTAGTGATAACATTCATGCGGAAGAGTTCATCAAAAAAGTAAACAAGCTTAGCAAAAAAAAAGAGCAACCTCCCCCACTTCCGACTCCAGCTCAGACGGATTTATCCTCAGAATGCCCCAACTTTGAAGAATGGACCACATTGGATGATGCATCGTTGAAAAAAAACGTTCTGGAGTGGATTGAATTTTGTCAAAACGAGGGTGTTAGCGATTTACACCTGACCGCTTGTTCCAGACCTCGCATCCGCCAATACCGAAAGATTGTTTACTTAACCGAGAATGTTTTAGAACCCGCTCTGGCCGAACGATTGAATCTGGCCTTACTTAATGAGGACCAGCTAGCTTTTTTTAAAAAAAACTGGGATTTGGATTACGCACTTCATCTGGCCGAAACCGAAGATGGCACTCAACACAGATTGCGGGTAAATCTAATCAAGGCACGAGAGGGTATTTCCGGAGTCTATCACATGGCCCACCCAAAAGTCTGTAGCTTGGAAGATCTTGAATTTCCAAATGCTGAGAAAATACGGAACCTACTTTCTTATCACAACGGACTTATTCTCATCGCTGGCCCTATTGGTTCGGGAAAGACTACGACCCTAGCAAGCCTATTGAATGAACTGAATGACAGCAGAAAGATACACATCGTTACAATTGAAGATCCAATCGAGGTAGTTCAATCATCGAAGCACTGCATAGTAACTCAACGAGAGGTAGGGCGCGATACAGACTCCTTCGGCACAGCGCTGCGTTCCGCTCTTCGGGAGGATCCTGATGTTATCGTGGTCGGAGAAATGCGTGACCTGGAAACGATCGAAATGGCTATAACTGCTGCAGAAACCGGGCATTTGGTAATTGGAACTCTTCACACACGGGACTCAGCCAGCACACTGGGTAGAATCCTCGATGTCTTCCCCTCCAGGCAACAAAGCCAGATTCGAGCAATGGCAGCCGACTCACTAAGAGGCATAATCTGCCAACAATTGCTCCCGGCCGCCGATGGCACTATCACTCTTGCAAGCGAATTATTGATCAATAATTCCGCGACGGCAAATATCATGCGCGAGGGCAAGGATTCAGGCTTGGAAAGCGCTATGCAAACAGGCCGAAAACAAGGGATGCGCACAATGGATGAATCTATCGTGGAGTTGTTTAACAAGGGTCGAATCTCTATCGAAACTGCAGTTCAAAACATCAAAGACCGCAATCTGCTCGTAACTGAGGAGGATTAACTATCATGGCAGAGATTGATACACTTTTAGCGGAGATGCTGGCTCAAGGGGGGTCCGACCTTCACCTCTCGGTAGGAGCCCCTCCTAAAATGCGGGTTGATGGAAATATTCAATCGATGAATTATGAGCCGTTCAGCGAGGAGTTGATGACCGAAATTCTCAAGGAATTCGTCCCGGCCAGGCGCTGGTCACAATTCGAATCGTCTGGCGATGTCGATATCGCATATGAAATCAGTGGGGTCGGACGATTCCGCACTAACCTTTTTCGGAATAATTGGGGGATCGCGACCGTTCTCAGGCAAATTCCAACAGAAATCCAATCCATCGAAGACCTGGGCCTGCCTCTGGCACTCAAGTCCTTGGCCGAGTTGAAACGGGGTCTTGTTCTCGTAACAGGACCAACGGGCAGCGGTAAATCGACAACTTTGGCGGCCACTCTCGATCACATTAATCGAAACTTCTCCAAGGAAGTGATCACCCTCGAAGATCCCGTCGAATTCACACATACGAACAATCGGTGCACCTTCATTCACCGTGAAATCACAGAACACAGTCGCTCTTTTTCAAACGGCTTACGAAGTGCGATGAGAGCAGACCCTGATGTTATCCTAATTGGGGAATTGAGAGACTGCGAAACGATCCGGTTGGCACTTCGCTGTGCATCAATGGGGATGCAGGTTTTTGGAACCCTGCACACAAATGGAGCGGCCAAAACAATCGATAGAATCATTGATGCTTTTCCCTCCGAAGAGCAGGCTCAAACACGAATCCTCCTCGCAGAATGCTTGCGCGGAATCGTCTCGCAAGTTCTGTGTTCAGCCGAAGGCGAAGGTAGAGTGCCAGCTTTTGAGATCCTGACGTATCACCAATCTTTGCCCCACTGTATTCGTCAAAACTCTCTTTCATCGATTCGCAACATCATCGAGCAAAACAGAGACCAAGGGATGATCTCATTAGACGCTTACCTGAGAAATATGCTCAATGAAGGAATTATTGGTTCGGAAGAAGCCTATATGAAGGCAGCCGATAAAAGTGCATTTACTAAACCGTAAGACTACCCTGATTTTGTTGTCCTTATAGCAATTAGTCGAATGGAAGGTGGTTTTCCTAGGACAGCGTTATAGGTCAGAAACACCACTAGATGCCACCTTTTCGTAGCACCTCCAGCCGAGTTGAGCTACAACGACAGGGTAAGTATACTAAATGCAAGCGGGCCGGTAAAAAGGAGACTGTCCACCAAATCAAGGCCACCGCCAATCCCTGGTATTCTTGAGCCGCTATCCTTCACATTGGCTATCCGCTTCAAAGCAGAACCCAAGAGGTCCGAAATAATTGCTGTTACCCCGAGAAGTGCACCCAGTACAAGGCATAGCAAGAATGACAACCCCTCAGGGGCCAAAGAACCAAAGAGTTTGGGAAGCAAGCAGGCAACGAGCATGGAGGTCGCGATCCCGCCGATTGCGCCCTCCACTGTCTTTTTGGGACTATACGCGGGAGCCAAAGGCCTTCTTCCCAGTCGCCTTCCTATGAGAAGGGCTCCAACGTCTGAGAACTTAGCTACGGCAACGACCCAGACAGCTAGGAACAACCCTTGCGAAGAGGAGACTCCTTCAATGGTAGACAGAAGAGCAAAGAAAGAGAGGCAACCGGGGATGATAAGGAATCCGGTAAGCGTCGGAAAGAGGACTCTGGAAAGCTGATGAACTGGTGTCTGAATCATGACATAGGCAACCAATCCTGGAAGGATAAAGCCCAAAGCAGCAGGATAGGCCGCCGCACCAATCACATTGCTGCACAGCGAAAATACCGTTACCAAAACCAGGAAAAGACACCCGGCAACTACACCCGCCGCGGTCCGCGGTTCGCGGCCACTTCGCGATAAAAGAACATAGGTCTCATGCTGAGCTAATCCGGACAAAATCAGAATGAGGGCCAAGCCCCCGTATATCCGGAAGACCCACAGCATAGCGATGATCACTAGCCATAGAATGATCGTTGTGATGACGCGTTGTTTCACGGTTTATTTTTTTGAAGTCCGATGATCATTATTATGACTCTGGAGATGATAGTAGAACTCGCCCGAAACGCCTTTCTCTTCGTGAATAGGATTCCAGGGCTTCATTAAAATGATCAACCGAAAACTCGGGCCACGGCACGTCGCAAAAATAAAGCTCTGCGTAAGCGCTTTGCAGAAGGAGAAAATTGCTAACCCTCCACTCTCCCGACGTTCGAATGATTAAATCAGGATCGGGTAGCTGGCTGGTGTATAAATAGTGTTGGTATTCTGCCCAGGTCGAGGGGGGTTCGTTGATTCGCCCACTAGCAAGATCGCGGGCAATCCTGCTCGTAGCATCGAGCACTTCCGTCCTTGATCCGTAGTTAAGCGCGAGTGTTAAAACATGGTCATCGAACTGTTTCGTTTTTTCCTGAACGGCGGAGAGAACTTCCCGCACCTCTTCCGGTAATTCGTTACGACGCCCGATGGTCTCAAGGCGTATTCTATTTTTCACCAGATTATCTCCTTCACGACGGAGAAACTGCTTTAGCAAATCCATGAGAGCATCGACTTCCTCTTTAGGTCTCTGCCAGTTTTCCACACTAAAGGCAAAGAGAGTCAAAAAACGAATCTGAGACCCCGCCAATGCCTCAAGGAGTTTTCGAACGTTTTTAACTCCTTGTCGATGGCCTTCAATTCTTGGGAGGAAACGCTTTTTAGCCCAACGCCCATTCCCGTCCATAATAATGGCTACGTGATTAGGAATGATAGAGTGGGTAAAGTCGGAATCCATATCAGATTAGAATTATGCCAGAACAGAACACAGATTGTCACCATGGGAATAATGATGATTTGCAATAACCGCAGAAGACTAGCCGAGCGACTTTCAGGCTGAACGAATTTCTCTATCTGTTGAAACTTCAGCTAGAGCCCTACCCAATTTCTCGAGATCAAATGGTTTCGTTAAGTGCCCATCCATACCGGCTTCCCGCGTCTTTTCACGGTCTTCCGCCATTGCATGAGCGGTTACTGCGATGATGGGGATGGATCTTTTATCGAGGCCGCATTTACCCGCCCGAACAGCTTGAGCTACCGCATATCCGTCTATCCCCGGCATCCGAATGTCCAGAAGCATGATATCAAAGCTTTCATTCTTCAAAAGGTCGATGGCTTCTCGGCCATCCCGAGCAATTACGGATTCATGGCCAAGCCGTTCCAGTAGTTGCTGAACCACTCTCTGATTTGTTGAATTATCCTCCGCGATCAATACCTTTTGCGGTGCTATTTCCTTAAACCGGTAGGTCGAATGACTAGCGTTTTCTTCTGATTCTCGAGAGGTGACCATCTCTGCAGTAGAATGATAGAGCGGAATGGAGAAATAAAATGTAGATCCCTTATTCGGTTCGCTCTCCATGGATATTTTACCGTCCAGTGCCTCCACCAAATTTTTGCAAATAACTAGTCCCAATCCAGTCCCACCGAAACGACCTGCGATAGTTTGATTCGCTTGAAAGAAAGGTGCAAACAGACGGGTGGCTTCCTCTTTTTCAATACCGATTCCAGAATCAGCAACGGCGATCCGAACCCCGACCCGTTCACTCGTTTCCTCCATATCTTCCATGGAAACCTCAGCCACCCGAATTGTTACGCCTCCATTTTCAGTAAACTTAACGGCATTCCCCACCAAATTACTCAGCACCTGACGAATTCTCTGGTGGTCCCCCCTGAAGAAATCGCCGACTTCATCTGGATACTCTACATTCAAACTCAATGATTGGCGATCCGTTTGAATCCGAAATGTATCAGCCACATCGCCGACAAGCCTTCTCAAGGAGAATGGAGATTCGTCTAGTTCCAATCGATTAGAATCGATCCGGTTAAAGTCGAGAATCTCGTCGATCATTCCTAAAAGAGTTTCACCACTGGAATGAATCATTGCGATGTGTTCCCGCTGTGAACGGGTCATATCCGTGTTCATCAGCAAACTGGTAAAACCGACTACCCCATTCAGCGGATTCCGCAATTCGTGGCTCATCAAGGCAAGAAATTCACTCTTTTTCTGATTCGCCTTTCGGGCTTCTTTCGCTGTTGCCGAAAAGGTTTGGACAGATTCCTCCAGTTCCTCATTTGCTTCGCGGAGTGCCAATTCGTTTTCGCTCTGTTCCGTGGAAGCCGAGCTCAGGACCAATCCCGTCAAAGCAATTACTGCCAGGTAAGATTGTAGTAAAAAAAGATTCTCAGAAGGTTCAGAAGAACTGAACAAGCCAAAACCCTGCACGGTCCCGAGTAGTGCGATTACAGAAATCAAGAGTGTTGCCAGAGTCGTTCCGTGAGGGCCAAAGCGCAGTGAAGCCCAAACCAAGGAAGGAAATAAAATAAAAGAAAACTGAAAGCGCTCTACCGAATCCGTATCGTCATTGTAAAAGCAGAGAATACTCAATCCGACGACTCCGACAATGAGAGTAGCCATCTCGAGCCTTCTCTGTCTTTCGAAACCGGGGTTTACCCACCAGACGAAACCCAGGGACCCAATTATTAACCCGCCAATAGCTTCACCAACCCACCAGGTAGAAAAGATTCGGAAGAATTCAAGTTCATCTGAACTGGTGAAAATGAAAACCGCCAATGCGCCGCCAAGAGCGGAAAGAGAGGCAAGGATAACTATGGAAAAACAAAGTGGAAAAAGATCTTTTACTCGATTTAAGGGCGGGTGGAAATCCCGGTTTTTCAACAGAACCACTGCGGTTAGTGTTGCAAGGGTGCTGGCCGTAGCCGTCAACAAGGCGAACTCTTGCCCGACCTCTCCATGCAATAAATTTAATAGGTAAAGACCGATCCATACTGCAGGAAAGTATCGATACCCATAAAAGTAGAGAACTACTAAGCCTACTCCACCTGGCAGCCAGAGAGGAGTGATGGTATAAAAAGCGTCAGGGAAAAACCAACCAATCTGTCCGCTAGCAAAATAAATCGCGGTTAGCGCAATCAATTTAAGAAAATAAACCATTCTTGTTTAGTTGATAGAGATACTTTTAAGATTTCGCAACCACGACCTGCTCTTAACTCTCGTAAAATTCGCTGCTCTAAAAACGATTCAACCAAGTGGTGATCAAGCTCTTACCATGGGCGTCATTATTTTTTCCCCCATGAATCCTTGAGAGTTACTGTTCGGTTAAAGACAGGGCTGCTTCCCGTGCTTTCTGCGTCCCGCACGAAATAACCAGTTCGCTCAAACTGTACTCTTTCCCCGTCTTGCAAATCACCTAGCGCTGGTTCGAGAAATCCATCGACGACGGTAAGTGACTCTGGATTTAAATCAGCTATTGGATCGCCCTCGAACCCAGGTTGCGGCACAGAGAAGAGTCGATCGTACAAACGAATTTCAGCAGAAATGGCGTGGGAGGCAGAGACCCAATGAATAACCCCTTTTACCTTTCGACCCTCCGGTTGCTTTCCCAGAGTATCCCGATCCACGGTAGCCGTTAGACCGATGATCCGACCCTCCGCATCTTTCTCCACCCCTTCACACTTAAGGACAAAAGAGTACCGCAATCGAACCTCACCGCCCGGTGAGAGGCGGAAAAATTTCTTGGGAGGATTCTCCATAAAATCAGCACGATCAATTAGGATTCGATTGGAGAAAGGAACCTTTCGGGATCCAGCCTCTGCATCCTCTGGGTTGTTGATCGCATCGACCTCGAGCAACTCATCCTCACCGAAATTAGTAATCGTCACAGGCAAGGGATCCAATACCGCCATCCTGCGCGAACACTCACGGTTCAGCAGATCCCGGATGCAGTGTTCGAAGAGTGCATAATCAGTCATCGAGTCAAATTTAGTGACTCCAATGGTGCGGCAGAAATTACGAACTGCTTCCGCTGGAACACCTCGGCGGCGCAAACCCCGAAGAGTCGGCAAACGAGGATCGTCCCATCCTGTAACGTGACCTTCCTCTACTAATTGAATGAGCCTTCGCTTACTCATTAAAGTATACTCGAGATTGAGACGGGCGAACTCGTATTGACGGGAGGGAAAGATGCCGAGTTTCTCAATAAACCAATCGTAGAGCGGACGGTGGTTCTCAAATTCCAGCGTACAAATTGAGTGGGTTATGCCTTCGATCGAGTCACTCTGGCCGTGCGTATAGTCATAGGTAGGATAAATCGGCCATTTGTCGCCCGTTCGGTGATGGTGAGCTCTCCGGATCCGATATAAAACGGGATCACGCAGGTTCAGATTCGGATGGGCCATATCGATGCGAGCTCGCAACACCCGGGAACCGTCCGGAAATTCACCCGCCCGCATCTGCTCGAAGAGATCCCGGCTTTCGGTAGCTGGCCGATTACGGAAAGGGCTCTCCTCTCCCGGTTCGGTTAGTGTGCCCCGCGTTCTGCGAATCTCCTCTCCGTCCAAATCACACACGTAAGCGAACCCCTGATCAATGAGAGAAAGCGCCCACTCGAATAGCTGATCAAAGTAATCCGAAGCAAAACACTCGCGGTCCCATTCATAACCCAACCAACGTATATCCTGGCGAATCGCTTCGACGTATTCCTCACTCTCCCTCTCAGGATTTGTGTCGTCAAAGCGTAAGTTGCATCGACCGCCGAATTCTTCCGCGATGCCGAAATTGAGGCAGATCGATTTTGCGTGCCCCAAGTGTAAATAACCATTCGGCTCCGGGGGGAAACGGGTGACTACTCCACCCTCATGTTTGTCGACGGATAGGTCATCGGCTACAATCCGGCGGATAAAATCTTTTGATTTTTCGTCGCTCATGAATTTTCTCCTTCTCCGGCCAATCGCTCTAAGCGGAGAGTTACCTCCTCCAACCCGAGCAGGTTGATGATGGCAGCCAAATCCGGACCGGAAAGACTTCCAGTCACTGCGAAACGGGTCAGAGGTCGATAGGCACCCGACTTACGACCGGACTTCTCTGCGGCCACCTCCAAAGCAGCTTCAAACCCCTCAGACCCGCTTTTCGATTCCTCGCGAATCGCAGCCGCAAGCTCGCCAGCCAAAACGAGTGGGTCGGCCTTTTTTGCAACTTTCTGCCTGGCCTCTTTGCTCATTGGATAGACGCTTCCAAAGAAGAATTGGCAGTAGCCGGGAAGGTCCTCCAGCAAATCAAGCTTGGGACGACACAGATCCAGAACCTTTTGCAGAGCATCCTCATCGATATTTTCATCAACCACACCCGCCCCGGCCAAAATGGGCCTCGCAAGCCACGTGTAGGATTCGAGTGGGAGCTCACGTAGGTAATGACCATTCATATGCCGCATCTTGGCTTCATCGAATCGGGCCGCTCCTTTCTGAACACCTGGGAAATCAAAGGATTCAATAATCTCGGTGATGGGAAGAATTTCCCGATCGTCCTTCGGGTTCCAGCCCAGCAGGCAGAGAAAATTCCGCACGGCTTCCGCCAGAAAATGCCGGTTTTGATACTCCTCAATCAAAGCCCCTTGATCGCGCTTGCTCATTTTCCCTTTACCGACCGCCGGATCTTTCAGGATCAGGGGCAGGTGCGCAAAGACCGGGGGCTCGGCTCCCAATGCGTGGAAAAGTTCTAAATGCCGGGCCGAATTGGCAAGGTGATCCTCCCCCCGGATCACATGACTGATCTTCATCTCGATGTCGTCGACAACATTAACCAGATGGAAAACCGGTTCCCCGTTGGCCCGTACAATAGGGAAGTCTCGGTCAACGACCCTCTCAATGCGACCTCGGATCGCATCTTCAAAGACCATCGGTGCGGACCGAACCTTTTCAACTTCTTCGCCCAGGTATTCGTCATGCTCCCAATAACGTTCTCCCTCCAGGCGGAAAAAAACCGCGCCCTCCTTCTCATAGGCCCGTCCGTTGGACAGCAACTCAGCGACGGCCTTCTGGTAGATCTCCAACCTCTCGCTTTGAAAGTAAGGGCCAAAATCACCACCCACGTCCGGTCCCTCATCCCAATCCAAACCTAGCCACCTCATGCCGTCCAGTAAAACCTGAAGAGCCTCTGGTGTATTTCTCTCCCGGTCCGTATCCTCTATTCGAAGAACAAAGGTTCCACCGCAGTGCCGGGCATACAACCAGTTGAACAGTGCTGTTCGAGCACTGCCTAAGTGAAAGAATCCTGTAGGACTCGGAGCAAATCGCACTCGCACATTGGACATGATGTCAATCTCCAGTCCCCCCCGTTGGAATTCAACCCTTTTCCACAAATTCAGAATAACTGTTCATTTTCACTGGACATGACCATCTGTTCAGGTATTCTTCCGTTCACCATGAAAGAACTCACATTCCGGCAGCAACAAATATTGACCTTTATTCAAGAGCAGTCAGCCGAACAGGGCTACTGGCCGAGCATACGGGAAATTCAAAAAGAGTTTGGTTTTAAAAGCACCAATGCAGTCGTAGGTCATTTACGCGCCTTGGAAAAGAAAGGCTATCTGGAGCGCCAACCGCATCAGGCCCGCGCATTTCGCCTCTGCATCCCCGAAACGGCATTCCAGTCGGGAGACGAACTGCTCGACGTTGTGGAAATTCCCGTGATGGGCGACATCGCGGCCGGCTATCCAGACCGGGTAGAATCCGGGGGTCAGATCGACACTCTGCAAGTAGATGCTTTTACCGCGAGGCAACGCCGCAACCGACGCACCTTTGCGATCCGTGTGAGAGGAGACTCCATGATCAACGCGGGGATTGAAGAAGGAGACACTGTTGTCGTAGAAACGCGCGAGCCAAAAGATGGCGACATCGTTGCTGCCCTGATCGATGGGGAAACAACCCTAAAGCGCTACATTCAGAAAAACGGGCACCTCCCCTATCTGAAAGCAGAGAACCCGGATTACCCGGAACTCTACCCCGTCGACGAACTAATTGTTCAAGGGGTTGCGACCTCTTTTGTTCGTAGGCTCTAGCAAGTGTCCTGAGGCGGACCGAAAAAGCCTGTCGCTATCTGAAAAAAGCGACTTCTTACTCAGGTAACTCTGAGGTAGGTAGATCTTTTACTTCCTGCATAGCTTTGGAGGCGAGCAAAGTGCTCAGATACCGTTCGCCGAAGCTGCAGCCGATGGTGACAATTCTCTTGCCGGCCATGCCGTCTCTTTTGGCGAGTTCCATTGCGGCAAAAACATTCGCTCCCGTAGAAATACCACCAAGGATTCCGTCCGAAAGGGCTAGTTGCTGCGCCGTATCGAATGCATCTTCGTTCGAGACGAGGATGACATCGTCGATTAGAGCCGTATCGCAGTTTTTCGGAATAAAGCCTGCTCCGATGCCCTGAATTTTATGAGGACCTGGTTTACCACCCGATATTACGGGGCTATTCGTTGGCTCCACGGCGACTGTTAGCAAATCGCGGCGATCTTTGATCACGCTGGAAACACCAGTGATCGTGCCACCAGTACCCACGCCTGAAACAAATGCGTCCACCGAACCTTCCGTATCGTTCCAAATTTCCTCAGCAGTAGTCCGACGGTGCACGTCTGGATTTGCCGGATTTTCGAATTGCTGTGGCATAAACGCCTTATCTCCGTACTGATCCACCAACTGGCTTGCCTTGAGAATGGCTCCATTCATACCCTTTGCGCCTGGGGTAAGAACCAATTCAGCGCCCAGCATGCGGAAAAGTACTCGCCGCTCAATGGACATCGTGTCGGGCATGACCAAAATCAACCGATAGCCCCGCGCCGCGCATACGAATGCAAGTGCGATCCCCGTATTCCCAGAGGTAGGCTCAATCACAACACTATCCTGCTTCAGCTTTCCGTCTTTCTCAGCTGCTTCAATCATAGCACGCCCGATGCGGTCTTTGACGCTGGCGAGTGGATTGAAGAATTCACACTTCAGGTAGATTTCCGCGTCAATATCTTTCGCAAGATTGTTAATCTTAACGAGCGGAGTATTTCCGACCGTATCTATGATGGAGCTTGCAATGGCCATATCTTTATAAATTCGAGGGTTTAGGTTAAATGAACAAGAAGAAGGCAAAATCCAATTTGAAGGCGAGTCAACCCACTAGCCCAATCCAAATAGGTCCTTAAAAGTAACCAGGTTAGTTAAAATTGACAGAATTTGGCACTAATCAGTGTTTCTCTACTGTTATTTACCTGCTACCTCGGCAGCAAAATAGGTAAGAATCAGGTCGGCCCCCGCTCTGTGGATGGCCAATAGGGACTCGTCTCGGGCAGACTCATAATCGAGCCAGCCCATCTGAGATGCGGCGTGGATCGATGCGTATTCGCCCGACACCTGGTAGGCAGCTAGCGGAATTTCACAACGCTCCCTCACTCGCCTTATGATATCCAAATATGCTCCCGCCGGCTTCACCATTACGATATCAGCTCCCTCATGGATATCCAAATCCACTTCAACCATAGCCTCCCTCACGTTCGACGGTGAGAGTTGGTAAGTGCTTTTGTCCAAATATTCTCCCTTTTTCGAGCTCCCAACGGCATCGCGGAAGGGTCCGTAAAAAGCGGAAGCAAATTTTGCTGAGTAAGCTAAAATTATCGTCTTCTCGAAGCCCGATTCATCCAGAGTATCGCGGATAGCACCTATGCGACCATCCATCATATCGGATGGTGCGACCCAATCGACACCTGCGCCAGCGTAATTGACTGCCATCTCTGCCAAAATCTCAACCGTCGCGTCGTTGAGGACTTCACCACTCGCCGCATCAACAACCCCATCATGGCCGTGGGTAGTGTACGGATCCAAGGCAACATCGGCGATCAGGTTGATGGGTATGCCCGCCTCCTTCACTGTTCTCGCCAAGCGCGGAATCAACCCATCCGGATCAAGCGCTGCCTCTCGACCGGTTCCGGTTTTTAAGCTAGGGTCAATTTTGGGGAATACGGCTACCCCTTTAATCCCGAGATCCACCAACCGTTTCAGCTCCTCGATAAAATCATTCCGCCCAAAACGGTGCATCCCCGGCATCGATTCGATTGGTTCCCGCTGCGTTTCCACATCCTCAACAAATAGGGGTTGAATGAGCTTGGCGGGTTCGATCCGGAACTCCCGTATCATATCGCGAACCGCTTGGTTTTGACGGAGTCGGCGGGGGCGCCGCGAAAGGGGCAGGGAATATGAATCATGATCCATGCGATCACCTCATCCGAAAAGCCGCTCGAAATCAACTTTTCCGGCGCTATTACGGGGAATTTCATTTCGGAGTTCAACTTTCGCCGGAATTTCCCAAGGTTCGAGAAGGGACCGCAGTTCTTTCCGCCAGTCCACGGTCTCAGATTTGCTGCTTACGAGATACAAGATGATTTGCGTTCCCCATTCATCATCTTCCTCGCCAACCGCATGGCAGTCCAAGACTCCATCCAATTCTCTCGCCGCTGATTCGACCCGATCCAGGGAAATGGTCTCACCGCCTGAAGTTATAACTCGACCGGCTCTCCCGAACACTTGGAGCCTTCCTTCCTCGTCCAGAGAGCCGATATCACCGGAATTCCAAGAATCTTCCACAGTCTGCTCCTCGCCTGCGTACCCTTTAAACAGTTGAGGTGATTGAATCTTTATCTCCCCGCTTTTGCCGATTCCGATTTCATTCCCATCTAGCGCACGAGCCCATTGGCCCTCCCCCTCCAGAAAACTCCTGGGATCCTGGATTGCGATCATACCAGCCGTTTCTGTCATGCCGTAGACAAGGCTGATCGGCATTTTGAGACTACGGGCTTTCTCCAACAATTCCGGTGCAAAAGCGGCACCACCCGCAAATATCCGGTGAGCCTCGAATAGACTGGGGTATTCCTCGGGATTTTGAAGAGCTCGATAGAGAGTGGTCGGAACCACTGAGGCGAGTTGTAATCCGGGCAATTGCGACAACCCCCGATTTTCTCCCGATCGAACCAAACCACCCGAAAAAAGGGCCCTCACGACCGGCATCCACCCACTCACATGAAAAAGTGGAAGGTTCAATTGCGCCGACAGTTGCACCCGTCCCAGGTGTGACCAGATGTTGCTCGCGGCCGCTTGCAAAGACTGCCAGTTGTGAACCGCAAACCTGACTTTCCCAGAGCTTCCTCCAGTCTTGATCAAGACGGATCCCTGCTTCCACTTGGATTTCCGTAAGTCAGAAAGAACAGCAAGAGTTGCCGTACTCCACTCATCGCAAGCGAGTAACAGCGGGGTTCCGGTAATCAGTGAGGCCAAAGCCACTCCAACTGATTCCGGACTTCTATCAGACATTGACACAACCCGCAAAGATTTCGAAGTGGTCTCGTTCTCCTGAACCGCTTTTTCAAGAGCCTGTCGAAACTCCACTTCACTGCGTTCATCAGCGAAGAGTGGATTGGCTTTCAGGTTTTTAAGAAGTAGCATTCTTCCAAACCCCCTCCAATCGATCCTCGGTTACGGTACCCTCATATCTTGTAGAAGGAGGCCATCCATCGAGACCATCGTCCGCAAAGAATCCACGTGTGCCCAATCCATGAACCTGAGCCTGGGTGGAAATTTGGCCAGCGATTTTCAAGACATATCCGAAACCTATCCCCGTTTCGAAGGCCGAGGAGATGATCACCCGTTCCTTCGTCTGCCGCGGAAGGGAGAACAAGGGTTCGGGCGATCCAAAGAGGCTCGCCTTGATGACAATCTTGCCTGGCCATCCCATTTTCAGCATTCGGTCAAAGTCCCGGTTATCCACAACTGATTCATCGAGAGCAATGCGATCCGCCGCGCTCCCAAATTCGCTCATCAAAAGTTCCTCCATGCCGACAGCCACGGGTTGCTCCAAGAATTCAATCTCCGGGCGATCCCGCATCCAATCGAGCCACAATTCTGTAGTTTGCATATTTAATGCGGCATTTGCATCGAGCCGCAGACGAGCATCCCCCGACTTTTCGCCCAAGAACTGCAACAGACGCTCCTGCTCCCGTGCGACCTCCTCCATTCCAATCTTTACCTTATAGACCCTTGGACTATTGGAAGAATCCCGCTCCCCTTGCTCCCCAGTATTTCCGTGAATCAGACCTGCGGAGTTCACCCGCACTGGAAAAGGAAGGCCCTCCCCAAGTGACCAAGCCGCAAAGCCAAGACACCCGTCCACTCCCAGTGACCCGTTATCTTTGCTTTCTGCCCATTCGGAAATTCGTAGAGCGAGTGAGTCGTCCTCCCGGGAAAACCCGGGCAACGGAGCCACCTCGGCAAAAGATGTTCCCATCGGTGTTTTCTCACGCAAAAGCCAACCCTGCCTCTGGGTTAAAAGCCCCCGACCGGTTCGTAGTGCAGGCCGAAACTCGCGCTTGTAGGAGCGGACTTCTCTGGAAAAATCGCCAATCTGATTACGGATTTCGATCCTAATCCGGTATTCCCAACAGCCGCAGTGGTCAACAGGGAACCTTCCTTAGCACCGAGTCATTCGAAGTTCGGCTTGAGTCGGGGCCAATAATCAGCCAACCCTCTTCCAGCGTTTTTCCAGATAAAACTCGTCCCATTTATTTAAGAAACTTCAAAGCACATGCCCGAAACTTCTGAAAAAGATCCGCAGGAAACTCTTGTCCAACTAACAAAAAGTGTTCTGGGACAACAGTCCCTCACCAGCGATGAAGCCGCGACCGCCGCAGAAGCCCTCGCTGATTCGAAACCCTCCCTCGAGGCCAAGGAATCTTTCCTTCGCGCCCTCGCAGCAAAAGGCGAAAGCCCCTCCGAGGTCGCAGCTTTTGCCAAGACCTTTCGGGAACGTGCGATCAATCCCGGCCTCTCCGACTGGGCCTCCCGAGCCATCGACATTGTCGGCACTGGCGGTGACCGCAGCGGAACTTTTAATTTTTCCACCGCGACCGCTCTCTTGTTGGCTGCGATGGAAGTCCCCGTCATGAAGCATGGCAATCGCTCCATCACTTCAAAGAGCGGCAGCGCTGATCTTCTGGCCGCACTCGGGGTGCCGATGAGTCCGACCTCCGACTGGTTGAAGCGTAGTCTGGAAGAGAATCATTTTTGCTTCTTCTTTGCCCCCTCCTTTCACCCTGCCTTCAAGGAGATCATGCCCGTCCGCAAGCGTCTGGCAGAAACCGGCACCAAAACCATTTTTAATCTCCTCGGACCTCTAATTAATCCCGGGCAACCGGCCCATCAACTCATGGGTGTTTTTGCATCGCACTGGGTGCACCCTATTGCAGCAGCCCTGGAAGACCTCGGCCTTACGGCTGCGATGGTCGTGCACTCAAAAATCTCCGAGTCTTCAGGGGTGGATGAGATGACCGTGGCAGGAGAAAACCAAGTCGTTGGTGTTGGCAGCCTCAAAGGAATAACCATCCCAGCAGATCCTACGGATCTCGGACTCAAAGCAGCCACTCTGGCCGACATAGCCGGCGGTGACGCTGCTGAAAACCTGACTATTCTCCGTTCTCTGGCAAACGGAGCGGCCCAAGGACCGATGGAAGACACCCTTTGCCTCAACGCAGGGGCTGCCTTGCAAATCTGCGGGCGATCCCCCGATCTCATCTCCGGGATTCAACTGGCCAGAGAATCCCTCCGCTCCGGTTTACTCACGGAGTGGCTCCTGCATTTCCAAACCTTCAACAGAACCCATTCATGAGCACTCGCTATTTTGGCACCGATGGAATCCGAGGACCCGCGGACTCGAACGTCTTTCAAGAGGAGTTCTTAAACCGGTTCACCGACGGGTTATTGCGCTTCATACGTGCGACGAGAGGAATCAATTCTCCCCGTATCATAATTGGGCGGGATACCCGCGAAAGTGGACCGAAAATTCTCAATTTATTGGTTCAGGGTTTTAGCAGGGCGCCGGTCGAGTGCATCGATCTGGGCATAGTCCCAACCCCCGCAGTGGCTGGAGCTGTTCGTTCCAAAGAAGCCGATCTGGGGATTGCAATTACCGCCTCACACAATCCTGCAAGTGACAACGGCATCAAACTTTTCTCTGCAGAGGGAACCAAATTCTCGGAGGCCGAGGAGCAAAAAATCGAGGCATACCTTCTCTCGCCGTTCGATGCTTCGGTAAAGCCCCACGAGGATTTCGTTCTACTCAATCAGAACGGGATGGCTCCCTACATCCAATCATCCGAAATTCTCTCCGTTCATCTATCTCTCTCGGGGAGCACCATCGTCTGCGATACAGCAAACGGAGCGACCTGCGAATCCACGCCCCTGATCCTAACCAAATGTGGTGCCGAAGTCATTCCCATAGGGGACTCTCCCGATGGAACCAACATCAACTTGAACTGCGGGAGCGAGCACGCGGAAAGCATGGCGGAACGAGTGAAAGAAACTGGCGCGGTTCTGGGCATTGCCCATGACGGCGACGGTGACCGTGTCATTTTTTCGGACGAAAACGGCGGGATCGTGCCCGGCGACCAGATTTTAGGCATTTTCGCCCTGCATGGGATTCGGAAAGGTTCTTTGGCCGACAACCAGTTGGTAACCACGATCCAGAGCAACCGCGGGCTGGATCTTACGGTTCAGAAAGCGGGCGGCACCGTAATCCGGACCGATGTGGGAGACCGAAATGTAGCCTCCCGAATGCGGGAAGTGGGAGCATCATTGGGAGGTGAATCCTCCGGCCACATCATCCTCCACAACTACTCTACCACCGGAGACGGTCTACTCGCAGCGCTCTACCTTCTTCGTATCCTAAAAGAGTCAGGCCAGCCCCTTTCCGAGCTGAGAAAAAGCATCCCGCTCCTGCCTCAAGGTAGCACGGACCTCCGCGTACGCGAAAAAATCCCGTTGGAAGCCTGCGAATCTCTTTCCACAATGATATCCGCAATCGAGCGGGAGATCGGTGATACCGGTCGGGTCATGCTTCGGTACTCCGGCACTGAGCCTAAACTCCGTTTCCTCGTTGAAGCGACAACTGTCGATCTGTGCCAGGAGTATCTAGCCCGCCTTCTGAAAGCAGCGCGCAGCGATCTGACGGCAACAGAATAGGCTCGGCTTCGACACTTTACTAAAATCGGTAGGTCCCGACCAAGCGAAGCCCAAGCGTGGGATCGACATCGAACTGATCAAATTCCTTATCGTTGTCGTAATACTCAAACTTCCGGTTGAACCGACTCTCAAGAAATAGCCCGACCGTAAACATTCTCCCAAAATTCCGGTTAAGCCCCAAGCGCGTTTGCCAATACTCCTGTGAGACGACCCCTTGCTCGCGGGTAAATCCTTCCAGGTCGTCGACCGCAAAAACGAATGTCTCGTAGAGCACTGAACCCAGGATCTCCCATTCTTTCCGAGCCCCCATTTTGTAGGTAGCCCGCACGCCGTTTAAGGTCATGAGAGTGAAACGGTCGTTCGGCATCCAACGGATCGCTGCAATCGGTATGACCCGAGCTCCGAGCTCGGCTTCCAAAATCCCCAAAACCCCTGCTGAAACAAGAAGCTGCGGTGAGAACATATATCCGATTCCCGCCGAGAAGGGCACATTCCACCCATCCGTTAGTTTGGCTCCGCCTGCCGATTGCACGCTTACGCCGGAAGTCACAAAAGCACTCCACTTATCGCCGATTGGTCTTTGAAACGTTCCCCCGATGCGGAATGCATTGGTCTCGTCAAAGCTGCCCGCGTAAGGCTCCTCTCCGCTTACATCATATTCCCGGCGCGTGTAGGTAAAACTAACGCGGGAAATGTTGTCGAACCCCGCAAATCGATTCCAGGCAATGCTGGCCTCGTAAAGTTGCTCCGACAAGCTCCCCGATTTCCCATCCATATCTGCCTCCGGCAAATATCCGCCGCTCAGCTCCAGAGAATAAAAGGACAGTCCACCCGGAGGCCCTCCTGCCCCTTTCTCAAACGGCGAGGACTTACCCTCTTCCATCGCCACTTCCGGCGCCGCATCTATATCATCGGCCAACTCGTCCTGTGCAAAAGCTACCTGAGAGCCTATTAAAGAAACAAAGATCAGCGGATATACAAAGGATAGATATTTCACAGATTGTTCATTAGCCTGCCAGCCGTCTTTGGTCAACATCCTGTGTAGCATTGTCACATCGTCACCCCGTATTGACGTTGCTCCGAAGCGATTTCGACTCGCATACTTTGAATCGTGAAAAGCAACGACGAGCAGATGGATAAATCATTCTCCGAACTTGGCAGGCGGATGTCAGGTGGAAGTGGTATCGAGGACCTAATGGATGACTTGGGCAAAACGCTCGCGGCAGACGATGGCAGTATCTCCATGCTCGGCGGCGGGAACCCAGCACCGATTCCGGAAGGGCGCGAACTTTGGAGAAAGCGGATGACGGAATTGCTGGAGGCAAAAGACGGCTCATTTGACCGAATGCTAGGCTATTATGACCCTCACCAAGGGAACCGACGCTTCCTAGAAGCGATCGCAAATCTCTTCAACCGGGAGTACGAATGGGATCTAACCCCAGAGAATATCGCTGTAACCAACGGCGGACAGACCGCTTTCTTTTTCCTCTTTAATCTTTTGGGGGATGAGAAAGGAAAGGTTCTGTTCCCACTCTCGCCCGAATACATAGGATACTCCGCACAAGGTTTGAGAGAGAATAGTCTTCTTTCCATTCCTGGTCGAATCGAGCTGTTGCAAGAACCCTACTTTCGCTACCGGGTCGATTTCGAAGCCCTGCCCAAAACGGATAATATCCGGGCTGCTTGCATCTCCAGACCGACCAACCCCACCGGAAATGTTCTGTGTGCTGAGGATGTCGAGCGACTCTATCAATACTGCCAAGACAGAGAAGCTCTCCTGATCATCGACAACGCTTACGGAACTCCTTTCCCAAACATGATATTCAGGGACGAGAAGCCGTTTTGGCGCAAAGATGTTGTTCTCACCTACAGTCTGTCCAAACTGGGTCTACCCGGCACCAGGACAGGCATCGTCATTGGACCCCCATCTGTTTGCCAAGCCATCTCGTCCATGACTGCCGTGGTCGGGCTGGCCAATGGCTCGATTGGGCAGGCCATGACGCTCCCCCTCTTCGAAGACGGAAGTATACTGACTTATTGCCGCGACGTCGTTCGCCCCTACTACGAATCGAGAGCGAAAACCGCAGTTGGCGTCTTGGAAAAGGAACTGGAGGGCATCCCATACAGGGTTCACAAACCGGATGGAGCACTCTTTCTCTGGCTCTGGTTCCCGGAGTTGGGCGTCCACAGCTCAGAACTCTATGGTAAATTGAAAGAGGCGGGAGTGTTGGTTGTGCCGGGCCACTTTTTCTTCCACAACCTTCTACACGATTGGCCGCACGCGAATGAGTGCATCCGCGTGAATTACTCGATGGATATCGAAGGTTTCCCAAAAGCCATCCGGAAGATGGCAACCGTGCTTCGAACTATTCGTCGAGGGTGAAGCCGATCTTAATCGTAACCTGCCAGTGAGCAACTTTCTGGTCATCGATATGACCCCGTGTCTCAACAACCTCAAACCAGCGCATGTTTCGAATGCTCTCGGCTGCTTTCCCAACCGCATTGCGGATTGCCTGCTCCTGAGACTCTGCTGATGAGCCTGTAATTTCGATCTTTTTGTATATGTGGTCCATACCGAACACTACATACTTTTAGGGAACAAAATGCAAGAAAGCTCCGCAGCTCCGACTGTCCTGATTCCCCAATCAGTTTCCGCGCTGCAAATTGGACTATACTTTATGCGTTGCAGCAGTCGATTCATTCGATATTCTGATCATTGATATCTCTCTGTAATGAATGTACCCCTGTCCCATATACCCACTCTAGCTGTTTGGGAAACCATCCATCGTGATGACTGGGGCCCCGTTGAAGCCCGCCATTTCTTGGAACGAGCTGGCTTCGCCGCCCAGCCCGATACAATCGAAGAAGCGACGGATTTGGGACCGGAAGCCTGTTGTGAACGATTTTTTACCCCCTCTCCCTTCCTACAGCCTCCCTGGGTTGTGGAGAAATTTACGGAAATCCAAGACCTGCGGCAACAGGCGCGGAAAACAAAAGACAAAGAGGAACGCAGTGAATTCTACCGGGAAGCCAACCAAATCAGCCGGCAGACGATAGACGACATTGAGCACGAGTGGTTGCTCCGCGCGTCCCGGCCCGAAACTGGTTTCTCGGCAAAGTGGGAGCTTTTTCTCTCTGACGTCTGGGTCATCGGCAAACGGACTGTTCGCGAGCCGGAATGGATCGCCTCCTATTGGAAAGCTCTCAGCGAAAAGTCCTCCGAACCCTACCCCGAATTTTGCAAAGCTTTCAGCCGGGAACCCGCAATGATCCGCTATTTGGATGTTGATAAGAACTCGAAGAATAAACCCAACGAGAACTTTGCCCGCGAGTTGCTGGAATTATTCATCCTGGGGGAAGGAAACTACACAGAATTTGACATCAAGGAAGCCGCTCGCGCCTTTACTGGGCGTAGGCTCCAAAATCAACAATATCGCGAATACCCAAAGCAATTCGACGACGGAACAAAAACAGTCTTTTCGCGGACCGGTCAGTGGACCGGAGACAACGTGATTGATTTGATCTTCCAACAACCGGCTTCCCGGACCTTCCTCCCCTCCGAAGCGATCCGCTTTTACCTTACGCGTGAGCCCATCACTGCCGATCGCATAAAGCTGTTGGGCGACCTCTGGGCGGAAGAAGACTTTCGCCTCGATGCCCTCCGCCGCAGGCTCTTTACCTCACGCGCTTTTTACGCCAGTGATTGCAGAGGCAATCGCATCAAAAGCCCCATTGAGTTTTACATCGGCACCCTTCAACGCTTTGGACTCCAGCCGATTCCGCTTCGACAGTATAGCACTCGCCCACTCGCCGAGATGGGCCAGGAATTGTTCGAGCCCCCCAATGTTCGCGGATGGATCGGAGGTGAAGCCTGGATCAATGCAGGAAAATTAGCCGCGCGCCGCCAAGCCGCGGCCGAGGTCTTTGCAACACTTCCCATGAACCGAATGAACGCAGACGATAAGCGCCGCATAGAGATGGAGAGGGAACGGGACAACAGCGCACCATTCCGGGTAAAGGAGGACGAACTTCTCAGCCTGACTGGCACCACCGCTCCAGAAGTCGTCGAGTTTATTCGGAACCAACTCCTTACTGTGACTGCCAACGAATCTTTCTACCAGGAGATCAGCAACTATCTCGGCAAAAACCCATCCGGCGAAACGATCGAAGACCTCGTCATCACCGTTTTACAGTCCCCTCAATACCAACTCAGCTAAGGAACTCAATGTTCGATAAAAGATTCTTACCCCGAACAACCCGCCGCGAATTTATCCGCGCCGGCGGCAAAGGACTTGGTTTTCTGGCCCTCAGTCAGGTAGCCCCCTCTTTTGTAACCCGTGCCGCCTCGTTGGGAAGTCCCCGTCCGGATAAAGATGCGCCAATTCTGGTCCTCGTCCAACTAGCAGGTGGAAATGACGGGCTAAATACCGTTATCCCGTTCGAGGACGACAATTACTATAACCTTCGTCCGACGATTGCCGTCCCCCGAAAAGATATTCTTCCTGTCGCCAACGGTGTAGGTCTACCCCAATCCTGCTCGGACCTCCACCGCCTCTTCTCGGATGGCAAACTCAGCATTCTTCAAAATGTTGGTTATCCAAACCCAAATCGCAGCCATTTCCGATCCATGGAAATCTGGGAAACAGCTTCAGATTCGGACGACATGGCCCATACAGGTTGGGTTTCCCGGTATTTTGACAACGCCTGTGCAGGAGCCCCTGAGATTGATCCAAAAGGGATTTATCTGACCGGGCAAGCACCGCAGGTATTCGATTCGGACGAATTCTTAAACATCTATGGCGCATCGAGCCCGGCGAAGAAAGGTCGAGGTGGTGATCGGGACTTGTTGCGCGAGTTCAGCTTGGGAGAGGCGCAAGGTGCAGAGCCCGCACATTTCCTTAGCCACACGTATCTCGATGCTTTGGCGATGGATGAACGGATTGGGAAAATACTGAGCCAAAATCGATCTGGTGTAGAATATCCACAATCACAACTCGCCCGGTCCCTGAAGAACGTGGGGTCTATGATTCGCTCCGGGCTCCACACCAGGGTTTACTTTGTCTCACTTAGTGGATTTGACACTCACCGAGACCAGGAGAATCGGCAGTCACAGCTACTGAAGGAACTTTCGGAAGCCCTTCTAGCCTTTCAAACGGACTTGGAAACCGACGAATTGGACTCCCAAGTGCTAACCATGACGTTCTCCGAGTTCGGTCGAAGACCGCAAGAAAATGAGAGCAAAGGGACGGATCACGGCACTGCTGCTCCTCTTTTCGTAATGGGAAGTGCTGTTAAGGGATCCGTGCAGGGAAATCCGCCAAAGCTGGAACTCCCGAAAAACGGCGACTTAACTCATGAAACCGACTTCCGCAGCCTTTACGCCACGGTTCTTGAAGACTGGCTAAAGTGCCCCTCCGAACCCGTTTTAGGCGGATCGTTCGATAAACTTCCCATTTTATGAGAAGCTTCGGTGCTTAGAACATGTAAGTAACACCAAGAGAAAAGCCATATCCGCTGAAATCGATCTCTTCTCCTTTTGAGTAGCCACCTCCAGCGGTGTCCACTTCGGGCTCCAAGACCTGGTAGCGCCATTCAAAAAATGTCCTCCAATCGCCGAGTGTAGCTTCCACTCCGACATTTGCAAAATAACCCTCTTGTGCCCCGAGGCTGAAACCATCTTCGCCCGAGAACTGGTAATACCCTCCCCCAAGACCTGCGAAGAATGAGATAACCGGTAGAGGCAAACGAAACATGAAGGATCCTTCAATCGGCACCATGTCTACACTCGGGTCGCTGAACGAATAATAACCAACCCGAAAATCCACCCCGAGAAAACCGAGCACTTGGCCCCGAACCACAGCGCCACCCCCATACCCCTGTTCAAGATCCGCGGGCTTCAGCCATGAACCATAACCTCCCACTTCTACTCCTAACAACTGTGCCTTAGCCGGCACCAAAGAAATACTGAATAATGCAAGAAGGAGGACTACTTTTTTCATGATGCGAACAAAAGACCGTTTCTGAATTACTTGCAATCGCAAAGCAGGGTCATTGGGGGTGAGGGGTCGAATGGTACTAGTGTAAACCTTTCTATGAGCAATATCGTAGCATCCAGCCGCCAGGCGAATGATCGAAGCACTGCGAGTTAGCATCGGCCTTTGCGGTTCATCGGTCTGCGCGACCGATGCTACCTTAAAGCATTGGCGAATCCGCTTAAATCAGTGCCATTTCCGGGAGGGGGTCCATCTTGTCCCTCGCGGCACCGAGACAAGCTCGGGACCCTACACGGGGCTAGATATCGCTTTCGACCTCAACCGGCTTCCGTCGAAATACTCGCTGGCGACCTCTCCATGAGAAGTTGCGAAATCCCATTTTCCAAATCACTGCCGCTAGGTGCCTGGTAGACAGATAGCCCAAAGCGAGGCAAGGCGGCGATAAAGTGGTCAAAAATGTCTGCTTGAATGGATTCATACTTCCCCCAATCCGTAGTCGCAGTGAATACGTAAATCTCCAAAGGGAGGCCCTGACCATCCGGTTCCAGTTGACGGAAGAGAAAAGTCATGTCCTTGCGGATCCGATCATCACGCTGTAAATACGCCTCGCAGTAAGCTCGAAAGCATCCGACGTTCGTCAAACGGCGCCCATTTACAGGCATCCCTTCGTCGACGTCGTTCTCTTCATTCCACTGATGAACCTCTTTCAATCGTTTGGCCAAGTAGGGGCGTAGAATTTGGATGCGATCCAACTCATGCAGCAAGTCTTCATCGACAAAATGGATACTACGCATGTCGATGCGCAGGGATCGTTTAATCCTCCGACCACCTGATTCGGACATACCCCTCCAATTGATGAAAGACTTCGAGATCAGATCATATGCCGGGATGCTTGTGATTGTTTTATCAAAATTGCGGACCTTTACGGTCGTGAGGGACACATCCATCACATCTCCGTTTGCGCTGTTCGCCGGCATCTCAATCCAGTCGCCCGGCCGCACCATATTGTTGACTGATATCTGTATCCCGGCGACAAAACCTAAAATTGCATCCCGGAAAATAAGTATCAGAACGGCCGTGACAGCACCAAGACCGGAAAGGATGTATACTGGAGTTTTACCGAAGAGAACGGAAATCACGAAAATTAAGCCGACCAGATTCGCGATTAGTTTCGTGGCCTGAACGAATCCTTTTACGGGTAAGTTCTGAGTCTTTGGAGACTGGGCAATCAACCGATGAATTGCATTGAGCACCCCATCGAAGACAAACAAGCAAATAAATATCAGGTAGATGGAAACAATCGAGCTGACTACGGATAGAATCACCTCATCCTCGAAAAAGAAAGGAACCGCAAAATGAACGACCAAAGCTGGTAAGACATGGGACAGACGGGTGATGGCTCCGGACTCGAGAAAAACATCATCCCGCTTCGTCTTGGTCCTGCGGACGATGGAACGGATAATGCGGATAATCACATTCTTTCCGACCCAATTCACAATGATGCAGGCTACGACGAGACAAGCAGCCAGAATAATTAACCACAGCGTGGTCCATGGTTCCTCCTTGCTCCAATCGGGCATCCAGGAGAGCACACCTAAGAAAAATACGGTGCTAATCATCACTCGCCTCCATCCTCATCCATTGGAGGCACGGCATGCTGCTTCAGATCCTTCAACCTCACGATTCTGAGGGCGGCTTCGTGTGTGGCTTCTAGAATGACGGGAGGCGCTTTCCCTGCTTCAAAAGCTTCCTGCCAACGGCTAGCGCACAAACACCACCCATCTCCCTCGGAGAGACCGGGGAAACCCAGTTCAGGTGAAGGAGAAGAAAGGTCGTTTCCGCAGGCGAGAGTGAACTCGAGAAACTCTTTCGTCATAACAGCGCAGACTGCATGAATGCCTCCATCTTCGCGAAATATTTCGCAACTGCCATTGCGCATAAAGCCCGTGGACAAGCGCGGGCAGCAGGGAATGAGAGGATCTCCGAGGACATTTCGTTGGATGTGAGCAATCATAACATGGACCGGAGGTCTCAGGTGGACGTTTCCAGATCTTCCTGTTTCACTTTGAGACCCAACCCCGAGACATTCGAGAGGACATTTTGGAATTGAGCATTTTCCCAGAGCTTCTCAAAAGGAATATTGGTGTTAATTCGGATAAAATACTGCTCGCCCGTTCCCAAAATGTGGGAGCGAACTAGATCCCGAACATAAGAATACGGTGTAGGGAAGGCATTGGCCCGATTTCCATATTGATAGGAATCTCCACCCACTAAGTGCCAATAATAAACAAACTGCTCATTTCCTTGAATTTCAAAGGATCGCCATTCCGCCGGGAGCAAAGACTCACCATCCACCTCCTTTTCGACCCGATGTTTTCGCTCCAGAGGAGTCCATCCATTCTCCGTCCAGCATCGGTCCGGGGTGTGGGAGGAAACCTCAAGAATCGATGCCTTTCCCGGAGACCAGTATGCGATGTAGACTTCAAAAAATTCATCCCCACCCTTGCGCGAATAATTGCGGTAAACAAAATCCTCGAGGTCTAGAATCGATGCCGCCCGGTTCTCCATCGACTCTGTTGCGCCGAGTTTTTTATTTTCGACCTTCCACCCATCGAGAGTTGCCGGAACATAATTCGAGACATGTTCCCCCTTACCAGGAGCGGGCTCTAATCCAAAAGGATTAAAAAAATGAAAAAATGCCAAAGTCGCTAGAGCGGCAAAGCCTATATACGGGAAAATTTTTTTCATGGAAATTTGAATCGTGGGGTTTCGAAGTGCGAAAAACGTTTACGAAGGATGAATTGTTGATAAAAACAATTGTACACTATGAAAGTTTCCGCCTTTTTCGCTATTTTTCTTTTCATTTTTTTGGCTGGTTGTTCTTCCACGCCAACTCCGCCGCCCGCAGATCCGACGGAATCAATCTTTCCGGCAAGCACCGAGTATGGAAATAAGGTGATCCACCTCAACGTCCCGAACCGGCTTTCGCCTCTGCAAGTGAGGCAAGCCATCCAGAATGCGGCCTACGAGGACGGCTGGATAACTCTGGCTAACGGGGAAGAAGGTAAAAGCGGCCTTGTTCAACTCCAGAAGAAGACCCTCTTTGCCGACACCGTGATTACGTTTCTTTTCCAACCTACTGTTGTCGACGGTTTTTCCGATTCTTACACAATCGACGTAACCGGCAAACGCACGGGCAGATATACCCCTCCTTTGCGGATCGACACCATTCGTGCCGCTGTAAAGAAGAACTTGGAAAGAGCAATGGCTGGCTACTGAGTAGCTAAATCAGGAAAGATCGAGTAGCTTCTTCATCTCCGCCAGGTTTCTAGTGTTGGCGACAGCCTCAGCACCAAGCCCGGCTTTTCGGGCCACATCCACCCCAAACCGAACATAAGACAGGCCCTCGGGGCGGTGGGCGTCCGGGTTAATGCAGGCCAGCACTCCTTTCTCCCGCGCTCGATCCCATTCCCGCCAATCCAAATCCAGCCGGATCGGGTGTGCATTGATTTCCAGCCATTTCCCATTGGCTGCTGCTGCGTCGATAACTTTCGCCAAATCCACCGGATAAGGATCACGCTGCAGGAGAACTCGACCGGTGGGATGGGCCAGCAAGGTCACAGAAGGATGCTCCATGGCGGCCACGATTCTCTTCGTGACGGTGTCGCGATCCTGGCCGAAGCCGCCTTGGTGAATCGATACAACTACGTAATCCAGTGCCGCCAGCAGCTCGTCGGAAAAGTCCAGTGATCCATCTTTTAGGATATCGCATTCGGTCCCGGCAAAGAGATGAACCTTGTCTTCGCTTTCTTCGTTAAAGCGTCGAATCTCATCAATTTGCTCGTAGAGCCGTTCCTCACTCAGCCCATTGGCCTGAAAGCTGGAGCGACTGTGATCGGCAATCCCCAGGTATTCCCACCCGAGACGGGTGGCCTCCTCGGCCATCTCCTTCAAAGTTCCCCGGCCATCGGACGCCCTGGTGTGGTTGTGGAGAGCCCCACGAATATCATCCAACTGTAAAAGTTGCGGAAGTGTGTCGGTCTCCGCCATGTCAATTTCACGCCCTCCCTCGCGCAGTTCGGGTGGAATCCACTCCAGACCGAGCTTGGCAAACAGCCCGGCCTCATCGTCGACCGATTGGTAATCTCCATCGCCTCCCTTTTTCTGCAATCCCCATTCGCTGAGGCTGAGACCTTGCTCCAAGGCTCTTTTTCGCATCTGAACATTATGGTCTTTCGACCCGGTGAAATGATGCAGGGCTGCGGGGAACTCGATTCCGGAAACGACCCGCAAATCCGCTTGCAAGCCCCCGCCCAGGCGAACGCTCGACTTCGTTTTCCCGTGGGCGATAACTTCCTCTACATCCTCGCGATCAACAAACCAGTCCATAACCACTTCCGGTTTATCCGAGGCGACGATAAAATCCAAATCCCCCACCGTTTCTTTCCGGCGGCGCAAGCTACCGGCAATCTCTGCCCGCTCCACCGCTTTCAAGCCCCGCAATCCCTCCAACACAGGGAAAGCTACCTCTTCCGCCGTTGAGAGAAGCTCGCGACGGGAGAATCGTTCCAAGTTGTCGATTCCGTTGAGGATTTTCGACGCGCTCTTATCCCCAAAACCCTTCAGGGCGGCCACCTTGCCTGATTCACAAGCTTCCCGAAGCGATTCGATGGACTCGACACCCAGTTCTTTGTGGAGTCGGTGAATCGATTTCCCACCGAGTCCGGAGATTTCCGCCATCTTCCGCAAACCATCGGGCACTTCGGCTTTCAGTTTCTCGTAAAAGTCCAGTTCTCCGGTCCGAAAGAGAGTCTCAACCTTCTCCGCAAGAGCCTTTCCCACACCGTCCAGATCCTGCAATCGGCCCTCCTCGACGAGCGTTTCCAGTGATTCCGTCATGCGCTCCAAGGTTCTCGCACCGTTTTCATAGGCTCTGATCTTGAAGGCATTTTCTCCTTTTATTTGCAGGAGAACGCCAATCTCCTCCAGCACTTCTACTATCTCATCCCGGTTCATCGACATGCCGAAGAATCTGGATCGGTTTCCCGGCACTGGCAATCCGCTTTGAAGATCGACTTGGCAAAAAAGGAAATCGATGATCCTCGCCATGAGAAAACATTTTCTAACCATCCTTTTGACATCAGTGCTTGCTATACCGGTAAGCGGGCAGAATTTTTTTCCGATGTTGACGTAAATGACCCTCCCACAACGAAGTTTGGCGAGGATTGGGCTGAGATGTTTATGAATGGCCAAAAGATCGGTTATGCCCGCACCTTCATGAAGAGAGAGGGCGATGAAATCCTGACCCTCGAGCGAACCTACACCCGATTGGGACGCGGCGAGTCCGAAATAATTAGTCTCAGCACGACGGAGACCCGCGAGAAACTGGATGGGACTCCCGTTTCTATGACCTCCATTACCCAGGAAGGCCCCCTGACAAAAAAGCAGACTTTTTCCTTCTCGGCTTCCGGTGTGTCGATCACTACCTCGGACGGTAATCGCACCTGGGAAAACGAATACGAACTCGAACCGGGCTACCTGCTGAGTTGGGGTTTTGTCCGAAAAGTAGTTCTGGAAGATCCACAAGCTGGAATCGTCTGGGAAGATCGCACTTATCTGCCCGAATTGGTCCTCGACCGAACATTGCCGATGACCACCCGGTTTTTCGACAAAGAGCCCTTGCCAATGGAAACCGGAATCGTCCAGGCCGATCGCATCGAGCAGACCATGCAGCTCGGCTTCATCCCGATCACATTCACTGCCTGGATCAGTGAGGACGGTCGTTTGATCAAGGGGCGGGTGCCGATCGGTGGATTGGAAATTGTCCTTCTGGGGTCAACGGAAGAAAAGGCCAAGGCTGAATACGAATCCCCCGATATATTCACCGATTCGCTACTCTCTCTAAATCGCAGAATACCAGTCGGTGCCAACTCAGTAACCTTCACCCTTACGGCCGACGCTGGGCTTTCCACGGGTATCCCTGAAAGCGCCTATCAATCGGTCGAGGAACAACCCAACGGGAGTTATCTCATCCATGTGCGCAAAGGATCGTTGGCTTTCGAGAAGAATGGCCGCGAAATGCATTCGAATGAATACCTGCGAGCCTCTCCGATGGTGGATTACAACGATCCTGTAATTATGGACCTTCTCGATGGTGTCGAACTGGACGGACTCTTCCCTGCCGATCAAATACGGCAGTTGGTCCAGCTAGCGGACGATTCCATCTCGATTAAATCCCTCGGTATGGGTTTTGGCTCCGCATCAGAAGCGGTTGTTCAGAGTGAGGGCGATTGCACTGAGCACGCATTACTCCTCACCGCATTGTGTCGAGCAGCGGGATACCCCGCTCGGGGGGCTTCGGGCCTGGTCTACTTTTTGGATGAAAACCGCAAACCAGTCATGGGCTACCACATGTGGACCCAAGTTTGGAATGGAGCGGATTGGTTCGACATTGATGCGGCCTTCGGGACGGCAGACCCCGAACCAATCCGCATCCTCCTGACAACGAGCAACCTGAGTGATGAAAGCATGGGAGAGGAGCTGATCCTTTCCCTCGCTGAATACATGAATCAGATTGAACTCACGGTGACTGCAGTAGACACCGCTCAGTGAAGCCGCCCCTGACAAGGCAGAGATCTCGCATCTGACTTCTTCTTCATTTAATCTAGAGGGAACGACCTCCGCGTTATCCAGTTCGAATGGAGTAAGCCCGCAGGGGCATTTCCCCTTCGCGGGGATAGAAATCGCTTCGCGGTTCCTCTACTCTCTTTCAATGTAGCGGAACGACAAAGTCGTTTCGAAGCGTCGCCCTAGCCCGCGATTATGCGACAGAATGACTCTATTTATGTCAATTATATTTTACCTGGTTACTTATTTAGGATCATTTTGAGAGAACCGGGCCATCCAGGACAGAGTTGTGTCAGGTTTTGATCAGGGGGCTTTCGGGTGCCCGCGGTCTAACTCTTCGCAATCAGATAGCCACCGGCAGCGATCAGCGCGCTGCCTGCAGCGACTTGACCACCCCTTTGTAATTTCCTGCTCCGTATACGCGCAGTGATCGTGCGGGCCATGCAAGCATAGGTGATCTTGACCCCGGCAACAGTCCCAATCGTGATCAGGAAAACCGATAGTATGGCACCCGTAGAAAGGGCACCCATGTCAACGAAGACGGGAAAGAGGCTGGCGTAAAAGAGGATCGCTTTGATGTCGCCTAGAGTCAGGAAAAAACCTGCCGTGAAACTGGTCATGATCCGCCGATTTGGATGGGCGGCTTCCTTCCCGGTTTTTATGGAACCCTTCGACCGGAGCAGGCCAATCCCGGTCCAGATCAAGTAGACCCCTCCGGCGATCTTGATGATCGAGAAAAAGGCACCCATTGCCTCTGCCAGGGCGCTCATTCCGAGCAGAGCTAGAGTGACAAAGACCAAGTCTCCAGCAACAATCCCGAGAGAAACGGCAATCCCGTTTCCCAATCCGGCGGTTGCCGATCGAGCCACAACCAGCGCAACGCTCGCACTCGGCACAGCGGCCAGTACGATCATGATGCCAGTCAGAGAAAGTGCGTCGAGTAGGGTCATTACCCCTCGAACACTGAATAATTCCCGTCCCGTTGCAATCCAGCAACTCGCTGGGCAAAACTAGCGGATTCAGCTACTCGCTGCTTTCTTTGGGGATCTTGTTATCCGTGCGAACTACAGCGACAGGTTCTTTGTTTTTTATCCAGACACTCTGGTCCTTGAAGTGGCGCGCGGTCACGGTCTCGCAGGCGTCTCCGATCGTTTCCACCGGGAAGCGACGTCCCTTGGGAGTCGCATTGAACTCATAAGCAGCCCGGATGATCTTCTCCTTAATCAGATAAGGACTCTCTCCCTCAGGATACTGAACAGCCCAACCCGTAAGGTCGACGCCGTCCAACTTTCCATTAGGATCCGAGACCAGGAGCGCAAACTCCTTCTTGACGGGGGGGCCCTTCGGCTCCTCCTCTTTATCCAATTCCTTGCCGATGTCTTCCAGAATCTGGCTGACTTGTCGGACATCGAGTTCATTGCGCTGAAGGATGCGCTTTAACAGATCCAGGTCTACTTTTTTTGCGGGCATATCTGCATACGAGATAGCCTGAAGAATGACCCCTGAGTCAAGAGCGGGGTGAAATTCGCTACACCCGACCGAGATAGGAACCGTTGTCCGTGCTGACCTTGATCCGATCGCCCTGCTTTATAAAGAGGGGCACTTGCACCGTAATTCCCGTAGTCGTCAATGCTGGCTTCTGCGCGGCACTGGCCGTGTCCCCGCGCAAGCCTTCCGGAGCCTCCGCCACATCCATCTCGACCGAAGAGGGTAACTGGACCTGAACCGGATGGCCGTCCACGTGCAAAATGTCATATTCCTGATTTTCAGCCAAGTAGGCCTTAATGTCTTCGACCATATCTCTCTGGAGGATAGTGTCCTCAAAGGTTTCAGGATGTAAAAAGTGATACCCATCCTGATCTTCGTAGCTGAATTCCAGCCGCAAATTCTCAGTATGCAGAAATTCCACCGAATCGGTTGAGCGAAATTTAGTCGTGGTCGTCGACCCGGTATTCAAGTTGCGCAAGGTGGTCTGCACAAAACCTGCCTGCCGCCCTTGTGTGCGGTGGAGCATGTCGAGGACTAGGTGAGGGGCACTCTGGTAGTCGATGACCTTGCCCTTTCGAATTTCTGTGGGAGTTGCCATAATTGGAACAAGCAAACGGGTATCCGCCCTCGTGACAAGTGGGAAGAGTTCGTAGATAGGAACGAGCATGCGGAATACAGGTATTCAAAGCACTAAAAGTCGGACCAAATCCGATCATGACGCTAAAATGATGATTCTTACCTATGTTTGAGAGAGTTTCCTTACGGACGCATTCTGTCGGCATCACGTCGACTCCAACGCTGGCGCTCGCCCTTCGATCAACCCAGGGCCTTGAGCTTGTCGAAACGGCAAGCGAGCACGCTACTAACCGGCGGGGCCATCTTCCGGATCGTCTCTTTCGATGCTCTTACTATTTAGATGAACGCCGAAAGCGCCGACTAAACAGACAGATAACCCGAACCGGAGGGAAATTCAGACCGAAATAAGATCATCAAGTGCCTTCTGCTGATGAATTTACAGAACAGTCAGTTTCAATTGGAATAGATTTGAGGTCTCGATCCTCCAACATCACATCCCCTATCAATCCACACTTAATTAACCCGCAATCCATACCCTCAGGAAAATTTTTAAAGAAGTCCTCTTGAAGTTTTTTTCCCAAGCAACTATTCCGATGGAGAATATCGCAATAAAACCCTCAGTAATTATGAGTGACGAACCAGAAGAAATTCAAAAAAAAGTGGAAGAGACCTCTAGTTGGGTCCCTCGCCTGCGCGAGACCATCCGTGAAGTCATAGTCGGCCAAGACTACCTTATTGAGAGGTTGATCGTGGGCATGCTGGCCAACGGCCACGTCTTACTGGAAGGGGTTCCCGGCCTGGCGAAGACCCTCTCGGTCCGCACCCTGGCCTCCGCCGTAAAGGCGGATTTCTCGCGGATCCAGTTTACCCCGGATTTGTTGCCTGCTGATGTGGTCGGCACTCTGATCTACAATCCGCGAACCAGTGAATTCCAGACCCGCAAAGGGCCGATCTTCGCCAACGTGGTTTTGGCCGATGAGATCAACCGGGCTCCGGCCAAGGTCCAGAGCGCTCTTCTCGAGGCGATGCAGGAACGGCAAGTCACCCTGGGGGACGAAACCCACGACCTACCCTCCCCCTTTCTTGTGCTGGCGACAGAAAATCCCATCGACCAAGAGGGGACGTATCCCCTTCCCGAAGCGCAAGTCGACCGATTCATGCTCAAGTTGCGGGTCGATTACCCGAAAAAGCACGAAGAACTGCGCATCCTCCAGGAAATGGCTATGACCAAACCAAAGACGACGGTGGAGGCGGTGATCGATCTGGATGACATTCTTCGGGCGAGAGAGGTTGTCGATCTAATCTACGTGGATCCAAAAATCCAACAATACGTGGTCGACCTGATTTTCGCCACCCGCAAGCCCAGTGACTACGGGATAGATATGGATCACTTCATTCAATTCGGAGGCAGCCCACGGGCGACGATTTCACTCATCCTTGCTGCCAAAGCCTGGGCCTTCCTGCAAGGGCGTGGTTACGTCACCCCGCATGACATCAAGACGATCGGTATGGATGTGCTCCGCCATCGAGTGATCCCGTCCTACGAAGCAGAGGCTGAGGGCTACTCGAGCGAACCGATCATCACCCGCATTTTCGACACAATCGCCGTCCCCTGATATCGCCCCATGGCCGAGCAGGAAGAGCAGACCCGGGATATTCTCCGGAAGGTGCGGCGACTGGAGATCCGTACCAACCGGATGGTGACCGAAGCCTTGTCGGGGGCTTACCATAGTGTTTTCAAAGGCCAGGGAATGGACTTTGAGGAGGTCCGCGAGTACCAGCCGGGCGACGAGATCCGCTCCATCGACTGGAACGTCACCGCGCGCATGGATCGGCCCTTTGTCAAAATCTACCGCGAGGAACGCGAGCTCACCCTCATGCTTCTCGTCGACCTCTCGGCTTCCGGTGCTTTTGGCTCCACTGCCGAGTCGAAACGGGAGTTGGCCGCCGAGCTCGCCAGCGTCCTCGCCTTTGCCGCCACCAAGAACAACGACAAGGTAGGACTCCTCCTTTTCACCGACCGGATCGAGACGTATGTGCCACCGCGCAAAGGCCGCTCGCACATACTCCGGGTCATCCGCGAGATCCTCTTCTACAAACCCGAAGGCAAGGGCACGGACCTCCCCGATGCCCTCGATCACATGAACCGGCTCTTGAAACGCAAGGCGGTGGTCTTTCTTCTCACGGACTTCCTGCAAGGTCCGGATGGCCGCCTCCCCGACCCCGATCAACCGCGAGGTGACGCCGTATTTCGCGCCCTTTCGCGCACTCACCGCCGTCACGATTTGACCACTCTTTTCCTCTCCGACGAGCGCGAGCATTCCCTGCCACCTGTCGGCAGGATTACCCTGGAAGACTCCGAGACCGGAGAGACAGTCGAGATCGACACTTCCAGCCGCAGAGTGCGCCAGCGCTATGAGGACGAAAACCGCGACCGCCTGGCCAAGATGAATCGCGCCTTCAACCAGTTGGGTCTGGGCAACCTCGCCCTGCGAACCGGAGAGCCTTACATTCATCACTTGCGCCGTTACCTCGAACGGAGGGAGCACCGGCGATGAAGGTTACCTCCCGCAACATGTACCGCATCATCGCCTGCTTGCTTTTCTGCTCCACCCCCGTAATGGCGCAGGAAGGACTTCGCCCTATCCGCGGGCCGATTGTGCCCGGCTTCTGGGAGGTAAACTGGATGTGGGCGGTGCCCGCCCTCGCGATCGCGACCATCATCTTACTCGCCTTGGTCGTCTGGTTTTGGAGATGGCTGCGGCGGGAAAAAACGCCTTTGCCTGTCGAAACGTATCAACGGGAAGTGGCCGAGATGGAGACTTTACTCGCAGGAGGACATCGCGAGGAGATCCCCGCACGACTCTCCCGCGTGCTCCGCGAATACATTGAGGCGACCACGGGCCTGCGCGCTCCCGAGCAGACAACGGAGGAGTTTCTCGCGAGTGCCGGCGAAGGATCGAATGTGGTCTCCGCTGAAGCGGTTGCGGAACTGACCTCATTTCTCGCTCTTCTCGACGAAGCAAAATTTGCCCGACGGGCTCTCACCGACGACGAAATGCGGTCGCTCTTCGCCTCCGCAAACCGTTTTGTCCAAGCCACCGAAGAAAGGAAGGATTCCAAGTGAACGACTTTCTTTTTAAAAACCCCGAATGGTTCTGGCTGGCTCTGCTCATCCCGGTCTGGATCGTTCTGCGGGGCCGCAAAGGTCACAAGGCCGCCCTCTCTTTCTCTTCCATCGCCATCGCCAAGGATGTATCGCGTGGATCCCGTTCCAGGATCGGCGGATTCTTTTTTCTCATCCGCCTCCTCGCCCTCCTGCTGCTGCTTACCGGCCTCGCACGCCCTCAACTGGGCAAAGGCCACAGTGAGATCGAATCGAGTGGCATCGACATCGTCCTGGCCATCGACGTATCGGGTTCAATGAACGCTCTTGACTTCGCTACCCGCGAAGAGATCGCCACCCGTTTGGAAATCGTCAAACGCACGGTCAAGCAGTTCATCGAGAGCAGACCAAACGACCGGATCGGTCTGGTCGCTTTCGCCAAAGAGTCCTACCTCGTGAGCCCACTCACCCTCAATCACGGTTGGCTGCTCCAGAATCTGGAGCGGATCCAAACCGGCCTGATCGACGGCACCCAGACCGCCATCGGTCCGGCAATCGGGATGAGCGTCAACCGCCTCCGCGATCTCCCCGCAGAGAGCCGCATCGTCATTCTGCTCACTGACGGCGAGGACAATGTCCAGCAAGTCCCGCCCATTGCAGCTGCCGAGGCTGCCGAGACTTTCGGGGTCAAGATCTACACGATTGCGGCCGGGCAGACGGGCCGTGTTCCCATGCCCGAGACCGACCGATCCGGAAAAGTCCTCCGACAACCGAATGGTGACATGATCTTCGGCGGGTACTCCCAAAGCCGCGTCGATGAGGCCACCCTACAGGAGATTTCCGAAATCACGGGAGGGAAATTTTACCGGGCGACCGACCCAGAAGAACTGGCCGCGATTTACGGCGAGATTGATCGACTCGAAACCACAGAGGTCAAGTTGCGCCACTACTCCGAATTCGACGAGCTCTTCTTCTGGCCCCTCCTCGCCGCTGCAGCCCTCCTCGCCCTGGAGCTACTCCTCGCCAACACCCGCTACCGCTCCCTACCCGGCTGATACGTTACGATGATCGAATTTGCGGACAAACTTTGGCTCTACCTACTGCCTGTTGCAGTGGTGCTCCTGCTGTTGCTTTTTCAAGTCGACCGCCGGGGTCGACGCGCCAACATCCGCCGTTTCGCCTCCGAGCGTTTGGTCCAGGATCTTCTCCAATCTTATAGTCCTACCCGCAAGCGTTTGAAGAATCTGCTCTTACTTCTCGGCGTGTGCTTTCTTTTTCTCAGCCTCGCCCGTCCACAATGGGGGCACACATGGACGGAGAGCCGGAGCCGGGGAATTGACATCGTCTTTGCCCTCGATACCTCCCGAAGCATGCTGGCCCGCGACATTAAGCCGAACCGGCTCATCCGAGCGAAGCTGGCTATCGAGGACTTTGTCAACCGGTTGGATGGAGACCGCATCGGTCTCGTAGCATTCTCCGGCAGTGCCTTTCTCCAGTGCCCGCTCACTCTTGATTACGATGCCTTTTTCCAGTCCCTCGACGCCGTCGATACCAACGTAATCTCTGCCGGGGGGACAGACCTGTCTGCCGCCATTCGTGAAGCGGAATCCGCTTTCTCGGTAGAGAACAATTTCAAGATCGTCGTCCTCATCACCGATGGCGAAGACCTGGAGGAGAGCGGCATAGCCGAGGCCGCGCGTGCCGCTGAGGATGGACTGACCGTTTATGCAGTCGGTGTGGGCACCGCAGAAGGTAGCCCTATCCCGGTCCGCACCCGAACCGGTCAGATCGAATACGTGCGCGACAGCAACGGGCAGATTGTGCAAAGCCGCCTCGACGACACGACCCTCACGGAGATCGCCGACAGCACTGGCGGCTTCTACGTGCCACTCGGGGCCACGGGGTTTGGACTCGAGCAAGTTTTAGAGGCTGGCATCGGTTCCATTCCAGAGGAGGAAATCTCCTCAGAACTACAGCGCACCGCCATCGAACGCTTCCAATGGCCACTCGGAATCGCCCTTTTCTTTTTTGCCATGGAACCGCTTATCGGCACCCGGCGGGGGTGGCGACTTCGACCCGCCAAGAGAGCTTCCGGTGCCGTCTCGATGCTCTTCGCTCTCGCGCTCTTTACCGGCTTTCCGCAAGCAGTTCCTGCACAAACGCCCGAGGATTTATCCGACTCCGAAGAAGCCACTCCTCCGGCAGAGAATGTGACAGATTCGGAAGCAGCTACCACAGTCGAAACCGAACCACTCTCGCGCTTCCAGAGGATAGTTCAAGCGAACCCTCTCGATCCGGTGGCACACTACAACCGGGGCACCGAGCTGTATGAAAATAGAGAATACACGGAAGCAACCAAAAGCTTCACCAACGCTCTTCGCCTGTTCGAAGACATTACCCTGCAGGCAGATACTTTCTACAACCTTGGCAATACCCGCTATCAAGAAGGGCTACAGGCCTTCGCCGGAGAACCTCCCAGCACAGTCACCGAAAAGGCAACCACGGTGTCTGGAGAAAATTTCCAGCCCATGCAAACGGGGCAACAGCTTCTGGAAGCGGCCAAAACCCAGCCCCCCCCGCAACAACAAATCCAACAAGCAATCGGTGCTTTGGAGCAAAGAAAGAAATCCACCGAGGAATCTATCGAAAGCCTCAGTTCCTCTATGGCGGGGGCGACTACCGTTAAAAGCTTGTGGCAACTCTCCATCAATGACTTTGAAAGCGCCCTCGAGCTGACACCCGACCATGATGATGCTCGTCATAATCTAGACTTCGTCAAAAAACAAACAGCAGGGCTATCCGCTCAAATCGCTGCCCAAAAGCAGCTGCAGGCAAGACAAGAGCAAGAGAGCAATGAAATGGATCGACTGATTGAGGAACTGAAAAAATTGCTGGAAGAGCAACAGGACCAAAATCAGGAGAATCAGGATCAGGAAGACCCACAGGAAGATCAGGAGCAGCAGCAGAACGAAGAGCAGCAGCAAGACCAGCAAAATTCTGAGCAAGACCAACAGGATCAGCAGCAGTCCGGCGAATCCGGTGAGGGATCGGAAGAGCAGGAGAACCAGGACCCCAACCAGCAAGAACAGCAGCAGTCAGCGGACCAGCAGGAGCAGGAACCTTCTACCGAACAGGAAGAACGCGACTCCTCAGAAGAAGAGGCAGGCGAATCCGGTACTGAGGAAGAGCAATCATCCGAACCAGAAGAAACCGAGTCTACCGATCCCGGCGAAGAAGGCAGTGAAACGGAAGAGTCGCAAGGCGAGGATAGTCAAACCGAGGAATCCGGTGGTGAAGAGGGCGACGAGAGCGAGACCATGGAATTGAGCGAAGAACAGGCGAATGAGGTTGCAGATGATCTCGCCGCAGCGGCGGAGGCCTCTGGAGAGGAAGCCCCCGAGGGTGTCGAAGGCGAAGAGGTTGTCATCGGCGTCATGAGTTCCGAAGACGCAGCCCGTCTCCTGGATAGCTTGAAGAAAGGCGAAAGAAAATTACCCTTTGCCGGTAGTGGAACAGAAGGTTCCCCCGACACAAACAACCGACAAAACTGGTGATACCCGTGAAATTTATCCTTTGGACCACTTTATTGATGACCGCGTGGAGCGGACTGTCCGCGAAAGTGCAGACAAATGCCTCTTTCGAGCCGGCTATCATTTCAGCTGGCCAAGCGACGCTCTATCGAGTCGATTTTTCTCAGGGAGGAAGTTCAACCTCCTTCTTCAACGTGTCCCCACCGGAAGTCCCCAAAGTGGACGGTCTCTTTTTCCAATACCTCGGTCCGAATCGGGAAATTCGAATTATCAACGGCGAAACCAGCGCTTCTGTGAGTCATCTCTTCAGGGTTCAGCCCGCGCGTCCCGGGGACTACGAAGTCCCCAGTTTTCTCGTTGATAACAACGGAAATCAATTCGGGGTCCCGGCAGCCAAGCTTCAAGTTCTCGCGAAATCTCAAAACGCTTCCGGCGAAGAACCTACGGAGAGCCGGGCTACCTGGATGGAGATTCAACTGCCCCGTGAGAATCTTTATGTTGGTGAAACCACTCCAGCCCAAGTCCGCTTATTTTTGAACAGTCGTCAAATCACCAACGCATCCCTAGGGGCTGAACATCCTGAAAAAATAGGGGATGCCTTTTCCATCGGTGAATTCACTGACATGATTCAATCGCAAATCGCCATAGACAATCGCCCGATGACGGTGGCCGATTGGAACGTTCTTCTCACCCCTTTAAAAACAGGTGCCCAACCCCTGGTCTTCGAGCTTCCTCTCATCGTGCAAATGCGCGACTCACCACGGCGACCAGCGGATCCTTTCGATTCCTTTTTTGGGCGTTCCCCCTTCAGCCGAATGTTCAATCAGGAGCAAATTCGCGCCTACTCGGAAGACCGCGAGATTGAAATCCTCCCCCTCCCCACCAAAAATCGCCCACCTGATTTCACGGGAGGGATCGGTCGGTTCGCAATGGAAGAAACTACGCTCTCTGGAAACGAGGTTCAGGTCGGCGAACCACTCCTCTACTCCATAACGATTAGTGGCCAGGGCAACTTTGACCGGTTGGAAGCTCCCGTTCTCAGCGAGGATTCCGACGATTGGAGAGAATACGATCCCGAGACCACGTTCCTGCCCCGCGACGCCCTTGGTTATACCGGAGCAAAAACCTTCACCTTTACCCTCGTTCCGCTCTCTGAAGACATCAAAGCGACTCCGCTTTTCATGTTCAGCTATTTCGCTCCTGAGACGGGAGAATATAAGACCGTTTCAATTCCACCATCAAAGATCCAGGTAAACCCGGCTCCGGCTGGCACACTGCCACCGAAAGCGATAACCGAACGAAACCCAGTGGAAACCCGAAGAGGACCGGACCTGCTCCCAGCCGATTTCGAGTGGAAGGAGGGTTCTGACACTGCCCTCGACCCTGTTCTCTTTTCAAAAGGCTTCCTCGTACTCCAGTTCTTGATCCTGGGAATTCTCCTCAGCCTCTATGCCCTGGCAATCCACCGCGCTCGACTCCGCGACGATCCGGATTATGCCCGTCGCAACCGCGCTCGTCGAGCCAGTCGCCGCTTTCTCGCTGCCTGCGCCAATCATGCTTCTGCCAAAGAAGTTCAAGCCTTCTACCGGTCCGCCGCTCGTGCCATACAAGAGTCGGTAGGACCCTTTCAGAAAGGTGAGCCAGAATCTATGACAGAAAGCGATGTCATCAATACCTTGCAAATGATGGGCCAATCCGAAGGCACACAAGGGGAAGCAAAACACTTCTTCAGCCAAACAGAACGAATCCAATTCAGCGGTCGAACCGCCTCAACCGCTGATCTTGCTGAAGAAACGGAACGCTTGCAGGCATTGGTTCGCTCTATTCATGGGAAGAGGAAGAGCCGCACAAGTAGCGGCAACTCTCTCGCTCTCAGCATCCTTTTCCTTACCTGTGCAGTCCTCGGACTTGCAGAGAGTTCGGTTCACGCGCAAACACCCGCAAATACTACCACATCGGAAGACGCTCAAACCATGGAATCCGAGGATTGGAATTGGAGTGAAATGAATCCAAGAGACGCCTATCAAAAGGCATTGGTTCTCTACGAAGCCGGTGAATACGAACAAGCGCAAGCTGGATTCCAATCCCTCTTGCCCGACTATGCCTCCTACCACCTTTACTACAATCTGGGAAACACCCAGCATCGTCTACGCGCCTACCCGGAGGCGATCGTATCCTATGAACGGGCCTTTGTCCTGGCTCCGACAGATCCAGACATCCAAGCCAACCTCTCCCTGACCCGGGAGGCCGCTACTGTTGAGGCACCTGAAAATCCTTTTCTCTCTCCAATCGGCTACCAACTCTCGTGGAACTCGTGGTCGTGGGTCCTCATCATCGGCTTCTGGGGTTTGCTCGCCACCCTGCTCTTCGCAAAACCCCTGCAGTTGCCAGGACTCTGGCGCAACACTCTCTGGCTGCTATTCGGAGTCATTCTGATCCTCTCACTCCTGGGGCAGGCCACGTGGTTTGAGACCGACAACCGCGCTATCATCCTCGCCAAAGACTCATCCCTTCGTCTGGCGCCGACCGCTTCCAGTCCGGTTGAATCAAGAGTATCTTCCGGATCAGCGGTCACCGTCCTCAATTCCTATGGAGAATTCTATCGTGTCCGGGCCGACAGCGAAGCAACGGGTTGGATCCTACAAAATGCCGTTGAAAAAATTCGTCCCTAATTAACAAGAACTTAGGCTCGATCTGTGCTTTCTTACAAGCCACCTACACTTTACTCGGTAAATTATCATGTGGCCGACCCATGCATTCACACCCAACACGAAAGACAGCTGACGAACCATCCAACCCACAGAAGTTCTCGGCAACAAGTGAGAGACCCTCGTTATTAACTAATACTAATATAGGAATGAATCAATGAATCCAATCCGCTGGAAACTACACTGGCAAATACTCTTCGCTCTTACACTCTCGCTGATTACGGGTCGGGTCATTCTCATTCACATCGCACCCGGATCCGCCGAATCGGTCATCGCCTTCTGCGAGTTCTTTGGGGAACTCTTCATGAATGCACTGAAGATGATTATCGTCCCGCTTATCGTCGCCTCGATCATTAGCGGCGTTATGCACCTTGGCGGTGAGAAAGGGGTCGGACGCATCGGTTTTAAAACGCTCCTCTATTACACATTCACCGGGGCAGTCGCCGTCTGCATCGGACTCATTGTCGTCAACATTATGGGGCCCGGACGCGTCGACTCCGAAGTCGCCCAAGCCATGCTGGGCAGCGCCAGTGAGACCGCCTCGAGTCAAGGGCTCATGGATAAAGTCGCGGGCAAAGGCACTCAGGATATCCTCGGTGTCTTCCTTCGCATGTTCCCTCCCAATGTCGTCAATGCAGCCAGCAACAACGGTCAACTTCTCGGCGTCATCACTTTCTCTATCTTGTTCGGCATCTTCATCAACCGCCTGACACCCGAGTTTCAATCCATCCAGCGTCAATTCTGGGGCAGCGCTCAAGAAGTTATGCTCAAGCTGACGGATTTCATCATTAAATTCGCCCCCATTGGCGTATTCGGCTTGGTCACACCCGTTCTCTACAACGCACCCTTCGCCGAACTCATCGGAGCCATCGCCACATTCTTTTTCACGGTGCTCATCGCGCTGGCCCTCCACACATTCCTCGCTCTTGGGCTCACCTTGAAGTTTGTCGGCAAAGTGAATCCCATCACTCATTTCAAGGAAATGATGCCCGTCCTCCTGACCGCATTCTCGACCTCAAGTTCCTCAGCGACCCTTCCACTGACCATCGAAACTGTCGAGGAACGCGCAGGCATATCCAAGAAGACCTGCTCCTTCACTCTCCCAATTGGGGCTACCGTAAACATGGACGGGACAGCCCTCTATGAGTGCGTCGTCGTTATCTTCATCGCCCAATTATACGCATCAGTCACTGGGGTGAGCCTGGAACTCAGTCAACAATTTCTCGTCGTCATCCTCGCACTCACCACGAGCATCGGCGTCGCAGGAATCCCGTCTGCCAGCCTCGTTGCCATAGCCGTTATTCTACCCGCCGTGGGTCTACCCGTCGAAGCCATCGGCGTTGTCTGGGTCACTGATCGTATTCTGGATATGTGCCGCACGAGCGTAAACGTATTCAGTGATACCGTGGGCGCTGTCGTCATCGGACGCACTGAAGGCGAGACCCCCTATCCCGCGACAGAAACCGTCACAAACAGCGAACCGTAAAGTATTCCTTCTGGAATCCTACTAGAGCTCGTGTAGGTCCGCCACTTTTCTGCGGGCCTTCCCGTGGCCGAGGGCTTCAGCCCCGGAATCGCAAAGACTACATCCATCATCGCATGGCGATCACCATACCGCGAATCCGCTACGATCCGCCTATGCTATGGGCATGGCTAAAGCCAAGCCCCACAACCACCAGTTATTTTGTCTTCTTCTCAATAGGTAATCCCACGCTTATAATTACGCATTCATGAGAGAAGCGTGGCGACCTCTTAGGAATTTTACCCTAGATCTAAAGTGGTATGCCAACAACCAAACCATTCGTGAGCGCCCGGCGGGTTAGCCCTCTTCCCGCACCACACCCAAAGGGTAAGACCACCCGAATTCTTCTGAGTAGTGTCTTCGGACCCTACGCCTGCGACGATGACTATGGAAGTCGAAAGGTAAACCCGATGGAGCTTTATCAGAACCAGGTAACGCGCACGCAGGGCCCCTTTTCCCTGCGGATGTTCCACCGCAGCTGGGGCATCATGATGATCCAGGCAAACATCAGCGCTCCCTGCACCGTGTTGGATTTTCCCGTACGCGACCGATTTATCGAGGAACTGCGCAGTCACACCTACGACGTGATTGGGATCAGCGCGATTGTACCGAATATTCTTAAGGTTCAGGAAATGTGTCGCCTCATCCGCCACCATCAACCCGGTGCGGAAATCGTCATCGGTGGTCACATCGCCAACATCCCGGACCTGTCGAAGCGAATGGACGCCGACCACATCGTTCAGGGTGAAGGGGTTCGCTGGTTCCGGGCTTTCGTCGGTGAATCGACGGATCAACCGTTCCGGCATCCGGCAGTACCCTCGGGCATCGGAGCCCGGACGCTCGGCACGAACTTGAGCGAGAACCCGGGCGACATCGCCGCTACTCTCATCCCTTCGGTCGGCTGTCCCATGGGATGCAATTTTTGCTCCACATCAGCCATGTTCGGGGGCAAGGGAAAGTTCCTCAACTTCTACGAGACGGGAGATGAACTCTTTGCTGTCATGTGCCAGCTCGAAAGCCAACTACAGGTAAACAGTTTTTTCGTCATGGACGAAAACTTTCTCCTCCATCGGCGGCGCGCCTTGCGCTTGCTCGAACTGATTGAGGAACACGGAAAGGCCTGGTCACTCTACGTATTCTCTTCGGCCAAAGTGCTCCGCAGTTACCGCATGGAGCAACTGATAAGCCTCGGCATTAGTTGGGTCTGGATGGGGATCGAAGGGAAAGTCAGTAGCTATACCAAGCTCAACGGCATCGACACCTACTCCCTCGTCGAGGAGCTGCAGAGTCACGGCATCCGCATCCTCGGGTCAACCATCATCGGCTTGGAGGAGCATACACCTGAAAACCTCGAGGACGCCATTGAAGAAGCAGCGCGCCATGCCACCGACTTTCACCAATTCATGCTCTACACGCCTCTGCCCGGCACGGAACTGCACCGCACACTCAGCGCCGAGGGACGGATGTTACCGGAGGATGAATTCGACCCGTCAGACATTCATGGGCAGAGTCGATTCAACTACAAACACCAACACATAACGGCCGGCACCGAAGGCGACTGGCTCCTCCGTGCCTTTGACCGTGACTTTGAGCGCAACGGGCCGAGCATCACGCGCATCGCCCAAACCACCCTGGCCGGATGGCTTCGCTATCGGAAACACCCCGATCCCAGGATCGTCCAGCGATTCCGAAATGAGGCCAGCGGCCTCCGCAGCACTCTTGCCGCCGCTCTGCTCACCGCCCGCCGGCATTATCGCAATCAGCCCGAAGTGAAACAAAGAATCCAAGCAACCCTGCGGGAATGCTACCGGTCCTTTGGTTGGCCCACCCGTATTCGCGCCTGGCTAGCTGCCCCCATCATCCAGCATCGACTCAAAGCGGAAGCCCGTCGCCTTGCCAAAGGATGGACCTACGAACCACCCACCTTCTACGAGCGAAACGCTTTCCGCACTGATGCGCCCGCAATCCCCCTTGCCCGAATCGCCGTAGGCGTTGGTGCTCCTACAGCGGCAAACGTTTAGTTACGCTTTTTCTATGATAATCTTAAAGCGATAGGTCTCTGGTTGATCCGATACCTTATCGGCGATCATCAATTCCTGTTCCGCTGGCTTTTTCCTCTGTAGTAACAGATCCACATCATTTAATTCCGGGGATGTGCTTGTATCGCTGTAAATTGTAAAAGTGACAGCGCCTGCCGATCTTGTCTATCAACTTGTTTGCATCCATTCTTTGAGGACGCCTTCGAGGAGGACAAGGTGCTCACCACCTTCTTGTATATGATGGGAAGAAATCATGACATTCGAGAAGAGCATAATTCTTTTCGGCTAGTATGAACAAACTGACCCAAGATACTGTCCCTAAAGTCCACCATACTTTTCGATTATTAATTTTTCGTTTGATCCATAGCAGGAATGGAAAAGATGGTATTCCTAGTGCTATGATTCCCATGAATATTTGAGTAGAACTCAATTCTTTCAGCTTTTCTATTTCGAATAGTGGAATTAGAAGGTTGACGCTGAGCACTGCGACACCAACGAAGAAGAGGCGATCAACGTCGTTTTTGATCTTCTCTTTTCTTTCGTTATCTGGGAATGCCTACATCTATTTTACAGCTTGGAGGATGATCGCGACATGAAGGCGGAGCCGTAATGTCGTTGATCACTCCGTCTGGATGGTGCTTTTTAGTTTCTTCGAAATAGCGTCGAGGCGCTTATCGAGAGTCCATAAATGAGATCGACTAATAATCGAAGACGCCAAGATATGTGCATCCGTGAAGCCAATTCCCTTTCCGTATAACTTGTTCGACTCTATGAGATGAGTTACTTCTTCATTTGATGCCTGTCGACACTGAGGGAGACTTTCTATCAGGTCTAAGAAGTTTTTTCGCTTTGAGATGTTCCCAAGTCTCAACTCTCCGATGACAAACGGATGTGTTGAAACTTCCCCTTCATTTAGAAGATCCGAAAGCAGGGAATCGCCTTCCCGCAAGAAACCAATCCAGACTGAAGTATCGACCAAGACCATTACCGACGAGGGATACTCTGAACTTTTGGAGAGCTGCCGCCAAGCATAGCCAAGCGCCTCGCACTTTCCCTTTCGATAAGTGTTTTGAGGCCTTCGTGAAGTAACAGGGTCTTTTCTTTTATTCCAGTAAGCTTTGAGGCTTTCTCGAATATTTTCTCGTCAAGATTCAATGTGGTTCTCATGCATACATATATGCATATAATGTTCGCATCTGCAAGTGTTTTTTCACCATCGTCGAGGTGTCTCAAGACTGAAGCGCGGAGCGCGAAAGGAGTTGATAGCTGCGTCTGGATGGCATCAGAGTTCGCTTTCTTGGATGCCCGCAATCTTCATCTGGGCTTTCAGTAGGCCTAATTTCAGTGGTTTATTCCCGTGCACTGGCACCACAATTCATTCCCTTTTTCCTTCTTTTACGAATATATGGTGGCTACCACTGACACGTTTCAGTGTCCGCCCTTGGGACTCGAGAAGCTTGCAGAAATCTTTTCCTGAAATCTGCTTCACACGGCGACTTCCAGAATTCTGTCTGTGCTTTGTGGCTCGATCTCGTCTTCGCCGACGTCCAACCAAAGGGCAATCGCATCTTTGAGGTTCTCCGTCAGCTCTTCCAAGGTTTCGCCTTGTGTCGAACAACCAGGGAGTGCCGGGACTTCAGCCCAGAAGCCGCCTTCTTCAGCCTCGTGAATGATTGCTTTGAATTTCATAGTGCGAGACTGGCCGTTGGCGTTGATAGATTCAATTCAATTTTTTCTGCTATCGTGGAGATGTATCGATGGAGTGGAGCGCGGAGCGCGTAACAGAATTGATACCATCGCCTGGATGGAGCTATTTATTGAAGAGGTCACTGTGACTACCAGAACGTTCCAAGTATAATAATTCGGATTCATTCCGGTAGATTAGAATCCAGTCAGGCTCAACGTGGCAATCCCTAGATCCAATCCACTTGCCAATTAAGGCATGATCGCGGTGCTTTTCTTCGAGAGGCTTATCCGAAGCAAGTAGCCGAACGACATCTCCCAACTTTTCGAGGTCTCTTCCTCTTTTCTTAAGCCGCTTGATATCCTTCTTAAACTGGCTGGTTTGGATGACGGGCTTCATTTATTTCCAGCTGTCAATCAGAGCATCTGCGCTTTCGAAACGCTCGAGATTACGCCCTAAGCGCGAGTCTTCCAGAGCCCTTTCTGTTTCTTCATTCGGTATTTCCACCGTAAAGGGTAGGCCGTTCCGTAGAGTGATCTGTGTATAAAACATTCGAATGGCCTCAGTGGGGCTCATTCCTAGGCGATGGAGAATTGTCTCCGCCTTCTCTTTTGTCTCAGGGTCGATACGACTGTGAATAGCGGCAGTTTTCATAATGTGCAAATGTGTTGCATTCGCCACACAAGTCAAGCGGCCTTTTCTTTCTCCATCGTGGAGGTGTATCATGGAGTGGAGGCGGAGCCGTAACGGAATTGATACCACCGTCTGGGTATGCCCGGCATGTTGATAAACTAATATGGTGAAAGTCCATTGTGAGAGACCTGAAATACAAACTAATCACTAGAAAAGCGCAAGGGCGCAGTCGCGAGGCTGGGTTTGAAAGCAGTGTGGATCAAACCGACGAGCTGATGGACAAGAACGTCATAATAGGCGCAGACGGCGGTCGAGCGGGCCCAGGATCGCGAAGCCCATCAGGTCAGACCAGATGCGTATATGGCGCAGTTGCGTCGGGAAAGTATATCAACTTATCCGGGGAGGCCTCCAAAGTTGGCTTGTCAGAGCTTAAATCTGCTCGTGAACAGGCAGGCAGCGCCGCCAGCAATGGCGGCGTGATCGACGATGGAGGAGTCAGCAGATGGCATATTAGCCGCGGAAACGGACA
>Ga0222662_1000254_pt1 | contig 49369 bp, 31 predicted proteins | sample AntAcemetagen600_FD_179821 | JGI IMG/M metagenome (GOLD analysis project Ga0222662, IMG submission 179821) | Saline water microbial communities from Ace Lake, Antarctica - #600 | ecosystem: Environmental > Aquatic > Non-marine Saline and Alkaline > Saline | place: Antarctica: Ace Lake... | reverse complement strand
CCTGATTTTGTCTATCGGGTAAATCACGCTTTGTGGGATGATACCTTCTTTTCCAGTGTGCCGACCTCTGTTGACTTTGACGAACCACTGCCGAATTCGAGAATCCGTTTTGTGGATGACATCAGCGCACGTCCGAGTGCGAGTGCTTTGATCTCCGACCGGGATCGTGCCGCTGAGTTGTTGGTTATCGATGGCGTGTTTAACGTGAATTCGACGTCGGTCAACGCTTGGAAGGCGGTGTTTAGTAATCTGGGTGGTGTGATTGATAATAACGATGCTGCCGGAGCGCTTGAAGCACCGTTTCCGGGCATGCTAATGAACGTGCAGTCTCACGATACGGGCGATAATATATTTACCGCTAGCGAAAGTCATGTGAACTACGAAGCTTTGCATCCGTCTGAAGGCGGGACTCCTGAGATTGCAAAGAGGGTTTACAATGGCTACCGCAACTTGACGGAGGTTGAGATCCAAGCACTCGCTGAGCGAATGGTGGAGGAAATCAAAGTTCGGGGGCCATTTATCTCACTCGCCCAATTCGTGAATCGAACCTTGGGTGGCGATTTGGATCAACGCGCACGAGGGGCAGAATCCACTCAAAACTTAAATTATGGAGAATGGGTCGCGGATCAACGGGATACCCGTATGAAAGGAACTTTGCAGGCGGCCATAGACGGTGCGGCCATCGAAGGAAGCCTCGATCACAACGGAGATGCACCGGACATCAATGAAATCGTCCGCCTGGCAGATTTTGACTTGGCCTTAGGCGATACCCTTCCTGGAAGCGGCAATGCCTCTACTGAAGGGCAAGGAGTGATTGGCCTTCGCTCCTTGGGCACGAATCCGAGTGAAAACGCCGTGAACAGCAACGCGAGTCCTTTCAATGATAAGACAAATCGTCCGCAGGATGTCGTGACAGGGATGAATATGAATTCGAATGATATTACCGAAAATCCATGGATTGCTGGCTATGGCCTGGCCTCGACCGATGCACCGGGCTTTTTGTCGCAGATGGATATATTGACTGCAATAGCACCCTTTATATCGGTGAGATCCGATACTTTTAAAGTGCGGACTTACGGAACCTACATTGATCCTGTGAGTGGAGCAGTTGAATCCGAATCCTGGCTGGAGGCGACGGTTCAGCGTCGTCATGAATACGTCGACACCAGCGATGGTCCCGAAGTTCTTCCCGGAGCACTTGCTCAAATCAATGAAACTTTTGGCCGCCGTTTTGAAATCGTTAACGTGCGCTGGCTGAGCGCCGATGAAATATAAAAGCCCATGAAATCGTTTAACATTCCCCTTGCTGTTTTCACTGTTGCATTCGCATCGGCACTATTTTTGTCCCCAGCGAACGCCCAAGAGTCCGACCAGAACGTGGATGGGGATGTTTTTATACGGACACTGGGCTGGGGAGTTGGCCTGTCGGATTTATTCTATTCCACTGACGGCGAATATTTGGCCTTGTCGGTTTCGAAATCAAGTTTGTCAGGCTACCACCCTTATTCGGGTGGTCGGAGTTTTCAGATTTTCCGTAAGGTTACGGATGAGGCAACGGGTGCTGAGCGCTATCTTCCCTTTGCCAATACGACCCTCATTGCCGGTGCCAGTGAGCAGATTCTCGTTTTTTTTCAATCACCCAGTGATCGAGATGTTATTCGTGTTTTTGCCTACGATGATTCAATCGAGCGCATGGGCGAGCAAGCGGTCTTTATCGGAAACTTTTCGCCGCTTGATTTGGCTTTTCAAGTCAACGGGGAAGAACGGTTTGGCCTGAAGCCTGGCGAAAGCCGGATCATTGAACACAATGGACAACCGCATGCGGTTGTTCAAATCGCGGCTTATCGTGGCGATCAGTGGCAGGTTGAGTACCGGGCTTCTCCTAGGTTGCGGAGGGGTTATCGCAGTTACTTTTTTTTCCGGGATATGAAAGGGAGTTCTGAACTACTCAACGGAATTGATCCCATCTTCTATAAAGAGAATGTGGCCCGCGCCCGGAAGGCCTTGGAATCCCCCGACGGGAAGAAAGAGACGGGTCGTATTGAGGGAAGCACGGTGCCTTTTGATCCGGAGGCTGGGTTTTAGGTTCCCATCGCCCTGCGCCTTGTCAAAGTGCATAATCGATTAAAGTTGATGCACTAAAGTATGGTATTACCTTTCTGGCAGTAATCGTAGTTTCTATGATGATCGCAGTGAATCGTTCGAATTGTCGGGAGTGTAGACTCTCAGTAACACAAGTCTAGAGCGAGAGGCGGTTCCACTCACAGAAGATTGTTGACAATTTTCTCCCATGAAGTGGTCTTGGCAGCTTGAGAGTGTCAGTTGTATGGGAACATCATGAATTTCGTTAACGTCAGAGAACAGGTCACGGACAGACTACGCGTAGAGATATTGCTTGGACATTATGAACCGGGCGAAGCGTTGCGGGAAATTCCTCTGGCCGAACGCTATAAAGTAAGCAGGGGACCGATAAGGGATGCTTTTTTACAGCTGTCACAACAAGGTTTGTTGGATTTGATTCCAAACAGAGGCGTGCGCATAGGGAAAGTGTGGGATGAGTCGATGTTGCCAGTGATGGCGAAACTGCGGTTTGACCTCGAAAGTTTTGCCATCAGAGAATTGATGGATCGACCACCCGAAGATCTAAAGGACAAGCTCAATCACAACCTACGACTTTTTAAGCTGGCCTGCGAAGACAAGGACATGCTGGAGATTGTTCAGTTGGATCTGGCCTTCCATCGGATGTTCCTGCGCGATTGTGGTCACGATGGATTGGAGTCCGTCTGGCTAGCGCTGCTGGGTGGTTTCCGGTTGCCGTATTCTCGCCACCGCATGTTAACCGAAAGTAGTGACGAGCATCGATACGTTGCTGATGCCATTATGACTGGGAGGAAAAAGGATGCGATTGAGGGTTTGAAACGTAATATCCTGAATCCCTTCACGAAACGAAAGTAAATCAATTCGATCAGCAAATTTGATCTTGATGCCTCTCGTAAAACCTAACATGTTAACAATTGACACTTATGACGACTGTTACCCACCCCCCGAAAGAACCCCGGCAATTTGAATTATGGATCGATGGTGCGACCACGGTTCCCGCTGAAGGCAAATATATGACCCGGATGAGCCCGGCTCACGACTGCCCCGTAAGCCTGGTTCCCGAGGGCGACGCGGCGGATGTGAACAAAGCGGTGGCGTCAGCGAAGGCCTCATTTGAATCGGGGATCTGGGCTACCGCTGCTGGCTCGGAACGGTCTGCGGTTCTCTACACGGTGGCCGAAAAACTGATTGAGCGCAAAGAAGAGCTGGCAGTCATGGAAACCTTGGAAAGTGGCAAACCGATTACGCAGGCAGGGATGGAAGTCGAGTGGTCGGCGGGATTGTGGAAGCATGCCGTAGCGCTTTCCAGACATCTCTACGGCGAAAGCTGCAATACACTGGGAGCCGGCACGGTTTCGATGAGTCTGCGTGAGCCGATCGGGGTGGTCGGGTTGATTACTCCTTGGAATTTCCCTCTCCTCATCGCCAGTCAGAAAACCCCTTACGCATTGGCGGCGGGGTGCTCCATCGTGATCAAACCTTCGGAACTGACTTCGGGAACGACGCTGATTCTGGCCGGGATTCTCAAAGAATGCGGGTTACCGGATGGTGTCTTTAATGTGGTGACCGGGTATGGCGATCCCGTGGGGACGACGCTCTGCGAGCATCCTGATGTAGAAATGATTTCATTTACGGGATCGACCAAAGTGGGTAAAGCGATTGCGACTGCGGCGGCGGGAACGCTGAAAAAGGTGGCACTGGAACTGGGAGGGAAGAATCCCATGATCGTGATGAATGATGCCGACCTGGATGCGGTCGTGGATGCTGCCCGACTGGGTGCCTTTTTCAATATGGGCGAATGCTGTAATGCCAGCAGCCGCATTTTGGTGCAGGACGATATTGCGGACGTCTTTGTCGAGCGGTTGACGAAATTTGCGCAGGAGTTACCGGTCTGTGACCCGCTGGAAGAGCGTTCCAAGCTGGGAGCGATCATCAATTCTACGCAGGAAAAGAAAATTTTAGATTACATCCAGGCCGGTCGCGATGCCGGAGTCACGGTCTGTATGGGCGGTGGCTCCGTGCAGACGGATCAGGGGCGGTTTCTCGAAGTGACGATTCTCGATCATGTCCCGGCGGATTCTCCCGTTGCGCAGGACGAGGTGTTCGGACCGGTGCTTTCCATTGTTCGTTTTAAGACATTGGATGAAGCCATTGAGATTGCCAACGGGACGGACTACGGCTTATCGGCTGGCATTTTTACGAACGACTATAATCAGGCCATGCAGGCAGCGCGCTCTCTGCGCGCCGGAACCGTTTGGGTCAATACTTGGCTGGAGGGGCATCCGGAACTGTCGTTCGGCGGCTACCGCCAGAGTGGTCTGGGTCGCGAGCTGGGCAGTCGGGCGGTTGAAGAATTTACCGAAGAGAAAAGTATTTTGTTCAGCCTCGGGAAGCGTCAACCGTGGTGGTGAGCCAGCGTTCTGGATCATCATGAAAACTCAAATAGAAACCGAGCTGAACGGCGAGATCGCCACGCTTTGGCTAACGCCGCCCGAGGGTAAGCCACCTACCTTGGACCTCACTGTGCTGGATGCGTTGGAACGCTGCATCGCCGAGGTGGAGGAGCAACCAGCGAAGTTGTTACTGGTCCGTAGTCGCTCGGAGCGCTTTTTTTGTGTGGGCGCGAATATCAATGTGCTCAAGGAAACGACCGAAGCGACGATCGGTCCATGGGTCGAGGCGGGGCACCGGGTACTGAACCGGCTCGAAGACTTGCCTTTGCCCGTGATCGCGGTGGTCGAGGGCTACGCGATGGGTGGTGGATTGGAACTGGCGATGGCTTGTGATCTGATCTTTTGCTCGGAGGTGGCGATCTTCGCCCAATCCGAGGCAAGCTTGGGCTTCATCCCGGGGTGGGGCGGCACCCGGCGACTGGCGCAGCGCATCGGCGTGGCTCAGGCCAAATATTATTTTTATTCGGGCAAGCTGATTGAAGCTTCGCGCGCTGCCGAGATTGGACTGGCTGATTTTATGGGATCGAAGGATCAGCTACATGAAGAGTTGAGTGAGTTTAGCCGGTCAGTCTCAGCGAATAACTCGAACGCGATACGGCAGTTTAAATCTATTGTGAACGATCAAGCCGGCTCGGGTCGCGATGAAAATATCGAGGCCGAAGTCGCCCACTCAATCACCTGCCTTAAAGACCCGGACGCCAGGGCGCGTTTGAATTACTTTTTAGCCAAACGGGGAAAATGAATTAAGATGACGAAAGAAGCATTAGAAGGTATCCGAATTTTGGATTTCAGCCATGTGTATCAGGGGCCGGTAGGCACTCAGATTCTGGCGGATTACGGGGCGGATGTGATCAAGGTCGAAAGACCCGGCAACGGTGACTGGAGTCGATCCTGGGGGCCTTTCGTGAAGGACGTCTCCCTGCCGTTTGCGAATTTGAACCGGAACAAGCGCTCGATCACTGTGGATATGAAGCAGGAAGCGGGCAAGGAGGTCATCCGCAAGCTGGTCAAGGAGTCGGACGTATTGGTGCACAACTTCCGCCAAGGCGTTATGGAAAAGCTGGGTTTTGGCTATGAGGATCTGAAGGAGATCAATCCGGCGCTGATCTACGCCGCTTCGAGCGGCTGGGGCGATACCGGTCCTTATGCGGAGCGTGGCCGCGCGGGGCATGATATGATGGCGCGTGCCGAAGGTGGTTGGTTTGTCTCTTATGATGATACAAAACCCCCGATTCCGGGAGGCATTAGTATCGACTACGCTGCGGGCTTGAATCTCATGGTGGGGATACTGACCGCTTTGGTGTACCGCTTCACATCCGGGGAAGGGCAGTATGTCTCGACTGATTTGTTGAGTGTTGCGTTTCACGGCCATGCTTGGGATGCCGCCTCGCGCTTAAATTCCGAGCGGATTGATCGACCCGCGGCGGTGGGCGGTACCGAGGCTGCAATCAACAAAGCGTTTCAAACCGCAGATGGATTCATTGAGATTTCACCTGTTTTTTCGGATAACGCCTTGCGCGATATTTCCATTGCAATGGATCTTGGCGATTTGTCGGGAAACCCGAAATTCAGTTCGGAACAGCTTCAGCTTGAAAATACGGCTGAGTTGAATGCGACCCTGGCCAAGACCTTTCTTGATAAGACGACCGAGGACTGGATGCTTCGATTGGAGGCGCGCGGCGTGCTTTGTGCGCGGGTGAACAGTTTTGAAGAGGCCGCCCGGGATCCTCAAATCATTCACAATAAGATGATTGTCACTATGCAGGATCCAATCGTTGGGGAGCTCCGCCTCCTCGGCAACCCGATCCGTCTTCAAGGAACACCGCCTAAGCTTGAGAAATTCCCTCCCTCACTCGGTCAACACAGCTTGGAAGTCGCCGAGGGACTCGGTTATTCGACTGAAGCGATTTTAAAAATGGTCGAGCAAGGTGTTTTCGGTAATCCCGTTCCCGTCTAGAGGCCCCATGAGCTTTTCTTCGTCACCAACCCCTTATAAACCGTTAGTCGATTTCGTCGGCTGAAGCACGACGCTCCAGACGCTCCAATGACTCACTTTGTTCTCCTACCATCCCACTCCATTACCCCCGTATGAATAGAAAACTCATTTTATGGTCCTTAATCTCAGCTTTGTCTGGATTCCTCTTCGGTTTTGATACGGTTGTCATTTCCGGCGCGGAGCAATCCGTACAAAAATTATGGGGTTTAAGCGATGCGATGCATGGGCTGGTCTTGAGTTCGGCCTTGTGGGGTACAGTTATCGGAGCGGTCCTCGGAAGTTTTCCCACCGATAAGTTTGGTCGAAAGCAGACCTTGGTCTGGATTGGCGTTCTGTATTTTGTATCCGCCCTTGGGTCGGCGATTGCCCCGGACCCCGCGGTTCTGATGATTGCCCGTTTCATTGGTGGCGTTGGAATTGGTATTTCTACGGTGGCGGGGCCACTCTATATTTCTGAAATCTCACCGCCGAAACACCGCGGTCGATTGACGGGGCTGTACCAATTCAATCTGGTCTTTGCGATTTTAGTGGCTTTCGTGTCGAACGCTCTCTTGAGCGGTATTGGCGAGAATGCATGGCGATGGATGCTTGGGGTCGAAGCGATTCCCGCGCTCCTGTACACGGTCTTTTGTTTCGGTCTTCCGGAGAGTCCACGTTGGTTGATTCTGAATAAACGAGACAACGAGGCTGGTAAAGCGGTTCTCCGTCAGATCAATACCGATATGAATGAGGCTGAACTCGACCAGTTGGTGAAAGAAATCGCCGATTCGGGTCAACATGAAGTCAGCAGACACCGTTTTTTCGCTAAGCAATTGATGAAGCCAATCATGTTGGTCTTCCTCTTGTCGGCCTTCAATCAGTTGTCGGGGATCAATGCGGTTCTCTATTTTGCGCCCCGGATCTTTGAGATGGCGGGTCTGGCTGAAAGATCCGCGCTCCTACAGTCGATTGGTATCGGGGTGACGAATGTGATTTTCACTTTTATCGGGCTGTATTTAATCGACAAGGTCGGTCGTCGGATTCTTCTTTTGATTGGCTCGGTTGGCTATATTACTTCATTGGCTTTATGCGCGTGGTCGTTTGCGACAGAGAGCTTCACCTACATGCCGTATTTTATTTTCGCATTTATTGGTTCGCATGGTATCGGCCAGGGAGCCGTTATTTGGGTCTTTATTGCGGAAATCTTCCCGTCCCGACACCGGGCTCATGGCACCTCTTTTGGGGTGTCCGTGCATTGGGTCTTCGCGGCCGTCATCACCTTGATTTTTCCGATCACGGTCAGTAGTTTTGCCACCCAGTATATATTTGGGTTCTTCTGTGTCATGATGGTTTTCCAATTAATCTGGGTTATCTTTATTGTTCCGGAAACCAAGGGTCGAAGCTTGGAAGAAATGGAAGAAATCTTAGCAATTAAGTAATCACTCCTATGCCCCCAGCAACCTGCAGAATTCTCTTGGCCGCCGCCTGTGTCCTCGCTTTTGTGTCGAAAAGCGACGCAATTGAGGCAGGCTTGAAGCAAGACTTCCGCGTCTGCCAGAATGGTGACGGGTTTGTCGTTTTAGGGGCGGCGGACGGCGCGCGGTTTTTCGAATCCGCGGAAGCGGATACGGTGATTCAATTCGCGATTGATGCCTTGGGAGCGGAGGGCGGACAAGTCAGCCTGTCGCGCGGAGAGTATCCCTTGAATGCGCCCATTGTGATGAAGGCTCGGGTTCATCTGGAAGGCAGTGGACGCGCGACACGCTTACTCGTAGCCGAGTCGAATCTCGCTGGTATCGGGATTGAGGCGAACAAGGTGAATGATTTTATCCTTTCGAACCTCTCCCTAATCGCGGGTGCGAACAAAGCGGCCAAGGTCGGGATCCTGATTGACGCATGTCGGGGCGCTCAGATCGAGGATCTGTTCGTGGCCGGATTTGCCGACTACGGTATTTGGATGCGCAACCAGGCTTTCATGAATGAGATCACTGGCTGCTATCTGGCCGGAAATCGAAAGGTGAATCTCTTCCTGCAGAAAATCAACCTTGGTGGCGAAGCGGGTGAGTTGATGCCAAATCTTGTTTCAAACTGCACGATTTATGGCGGAGGTGAGGGAATTAAATTGTCGCAAGCCTCGGTCGTTAATGTGGTGGCATGTTCGGTTTACCAAACAAATGGCGCGGCGTTTTACCTGGAAAAATGGAGTAACAGTGTGCTCTTAAGCGGTTGCCGTAGCTTCCAGATTACAGGGCCTGCCGTGGTGGTGGATGGTTCGATGGAATTCAACGCTACCGGCAATATTTTCTGTTGGCACACCGAGCAGGGCATTTTGCTCAATAATGCCCGATGGGGCACAATCACGGGCAACAATATTATCGACAGTGGCAGCTACAACACAGGTGAGAAATTTGCGGAATCGTCTGATCGAGATGCGCCCGAAGACCTTGTGCTCTACGATGGGGTCGAAATGCGTGGGGTGCATGGCTATCAGGTTGTAGCAAATAACATTTTTAACTGGGATGCCGCTCCGAAGATGCGCAACGGGGTCTCGGAAGACGCTAAGAGTCGCGAGAATCTGATCGCGAATAACAACATCAATTTTTATGCGAAAGCTGACGTTACAGCAAAGGGCGATGAAACCGAGGTGCATGGAAACGTGGCACTCAAAGACGAGGCCCATGTCATAATGAAAGATCCAACCATGCTGCAAAGCTTCCGCACTGAGCTGACCGAAGAATTTATTCAATCCCAACTAAATTAATAACAGACCCATGAAATTATTACGTCAAATATACCCCTTCATCGCCCTTGTCCTCATCGCCTTTGTAGCGCAGGCCGTGTCCGTTTCTGCGAGCGAGCTGGAGCAGGATTACCGGGTCGCGAAAAGCGGCGAAACCTTTCTTGTGGTGGGCGCTGTGGATGGTGAAACGCTCTTTGAATCAGATAAAGCACATTTGGCGATTCAGCACGCAGTGGATGCCCTTGGAGATGCCGGAGGGCAGGTCATTATCTCTCGGGGGGACTATCGCTTGGACGAACCGATTATGATGGATGATCGCGTTCATCTTTCGGGGAGTGGTCGTGCCACGCGTTTGCTCGTGAGTGAGGCGAACACTAAAGGAAACGGCATCGTTTGTCGGGATATCAATGGCTTCATCATCTCGGATCTGGCCATTAGCGCCGGCGAGAACCCAAAGGCTAAGATCGGCCTTCTGATGGATAATTGCGGTGATTCAAAGGTGCGCGATATCTTTGCGGTAGGGTTCGCTCAATACGGTATCATGATGGTCAATAACTGCTTTCTAAATGAAATTACCGGCTGTCATCTGGCTGGGAACAAGATGGCCAACTTCTACGCCAAAGACCTTATGCGCGGGAAGTATGGCGACTTCATCCCCAACCTGTTGTCAAACTGCATGATTTATGGTGGGGGTAAGGGGATCGAACTGAACCGTGTTAATGTCATGAACATCGTGGGTTGCTCGGTTTATCAAACCAACGATACTGGCTTTTACATTAACAATTGGAGCAACAGCGTGCTGATCTCGGGGTGTCGCACCTTTCAGATCACGGGCGCCGCGGTGGTCGTCGAAGGGTCGATGGAGGTCAATATTACCGGCAATATATTTTGCTGGAGCACCGAGCAAAGTATTCTGTTGAAAAAATCTCGCTGGGGTAATGTGACCGGAAACAACATCATCGATGCGGGCAGTTATAACACGGGCAAAGAGTTCAGCAAAAGCACTCGCGACGAACGCCCTGAAGATGCCCTGCATTATGATGGGGTGGAGATGATTGACGTGCATGGCTTCCATGTTGGTGGTAATACGATCTTCAACTGGGATGCTGTTCCAAAAATGCGCAACGGTATTTCTGAAGACGCCGACAGTCGCTATAACATCATCGCTAACAACAACATCAACTACTTTACCGAAGAGGCTGTTATTTCTCAGGGAATTGGAACTGAGGTGCACGGAAATGTTATCCTAAAAGACACCGCACACGTCCGAATGAAAGCACCCTTTATGCAGAGCTTCCGGACTGAAATGACGGAGCAGTTTATTGAGCTGCAACAGCAGTGATCAGAATTTAGACACAGAATACCCCATGAAGAGGAAAACAATGAAAGGAATCGGTCTGGCGATCATCGCGGGCGCGGCAACTCTGTCCGCCAAGCCGATGAACGTGCTCTGGATCGTGGCCGATGATCTGCGGCCTCAACTTGGTTGCTATGGGGATACGCAGGTAAAATCGCCATACATTGACGCCTTTGCCGAAACGGCTTTGCGTTTTGATAACGCTTATGTGCAGCAAGCGATGTGCAGCCCTTCGCGGAATTCGATGCTCAGTGGTTTACGCCCCAATACGAGCGGCTTGCGCGGGTTTGGGGTGCATTTGCGTGAGGCGATTCCGGATATTATTACACTGCCGCAGCATTTTAAAAACAATGGCTACGAGTCGCGGGCTTTTGGCAAAATTTACCACATCTACGATGAGTCGATGCTGGGCAGTGAGGATGATCCAGAGTCGTGGAGTGCACCGGCGCAATGGCCTAATGTTCCTGTCTGGGGCCCCGAGCGAAATGCGGTGCGCAACCGATTGATTGAAGAGGCGAGGGCGGCAGGCGAGACCTTTGAACACCCGCATGACTGGCCGCGGGCGGAAACCTGGGACGATAGTGACATCCATGATGATCTGATGCAGGACGGCAACACGACATCGATGGTGGAGGGTTATCTGCAGGCACAAAAAGGCCGAGAGCAGCCGTTCTTCCTCGCGGTCGGCTTTTTGCGTCCACACTTGCCCTTCAACGCGCCGAAAAAGTATTGGGATCTCTATGATCCGGAGGCATTGGAACTTCCAGATTTCCAGCAACGCCCTGAGGATGCGCCGAAATGGTCCGTTGCTGCCGGCATGTTGCAGAATTACCACAATATGCCGCCTTTCAAAGGGCTCGATGAGTCGTTTAAACGTCGCTACCTTCAAGCGTATCTCGCTTCAATCAGTTATGTCGATGCCTGTGTCGGGCGCATCTTGAAGGCCTTGGAGGCATCGGGACATGCCGCCGACACGATCGTGGTTTTTTTAGGGGACCACGGGTATCAGGTCGGCGAGTATAATAGCTGGGGGAGTAAAAATACGAACTTTGAGATCTCCACCCGCACACCCTTACTGGTGCATGTACCTGGGATGGGGCAGGCAGGGCAGGGCACGCAGCAACTGACAGAGTTTTTGGATCTCTATCCCACGCTGGCTGAATTAGCGGGACTGGAGCTACCGGATCACCTGGAAGGCAAGAGTTTTGCCCGGTTACTGGATGACCCCGCAGCATCGCATCGGGAGGCGGCCGGTAGCGAGGTCGTCCGTGGTTCACGAATCGGACGGACCATCCGGACGTCTGAATTCCGCTATACGGAATGGCGCAATGTAGAGACCGAAGAGTTCCTAGCCGCTGAATTGTATGATCATCGCAACACCGCCGAAGTCGGCTATTTAGAGAAGGTCAACCTTGTGAACGACGAAGCCTTTGTCTCAGTCGTGCCTGCTTTGGCAGAACAGCTCCATCAACTCATCCCCCATAATTAACATGAAAATCACGACACACTTTTTCCTCAAAGGAGCCTTGATTGCCCTCGCGACTCTTTCCGCGACGCTGCCGAGTGCTGCAATAAAGCCCAATATCATCTTTTTTATCACCGATGATATGGATATGGATCTGTATACCTTTACGGAAGAGGGTGTAGGTAATAATCTGACACCCAATTTGGCTCGTTTGGCGGAAGAGGGGACGATTTTTCACAACCAATATATCCCAACGTCGATTTGCTCTCCGAGTCGCTACAGCAGTTTGACCGGGCTGTACGGACATGCTTCGCGAACCTGCCAGAACGACCGGATTAGCCGGGCGATCGGCTTCCCTTTCGTGACCTACAATGCGATCATGGATAAGGATGATGGCAATATCGCCCGCACCCTACAGGCTGCCGGTTATACAACGGGCATGGTCGGTAAAGCGCACTTTGTGCGGCATCGGTTTACGGATAAAATCGAACTGGCGGGTGATAGTGATCCCCGCGATCCGGAAGTGAAAGAGGCCTTGTTGAACAACTATCAGCTCGAGGTGGAGGTGCTCAAAGATGTCGGTTTTGATGAAGTGAACAGTCTCTACTATCATGGCGACGTGCGACAGCATGACGTCGAGGTCTTGCGCTCCCATAATATGGATTGGATCGCCAAAGGTGCCTTGGACTTTCTTGATACTGCGGCATTGGACGACGAGCCATTCTATCTATACTTGGCCCCGACACTCCCGCATGAACCGCACGCCGGATCACGTTCATGGAATGCCGATGCCCGGATCACTCCTATGGGTATGCTGGACGAGCCAGTGCGCGTCTTGCCCGATCGGGTGGATATACCCGATCGCTTGGCTGAGGCCGGCATTCCGCTCGTTAAAGAACTCACGATTACCGGTAACGGCATTTGCCCGCTCTGTGCGCATGGGATGCACTGTGAAGATCGCCGGGCCATGATGGTAGCGATAGATGATACGCTGGGCGTGATACTCGAAAAGCTGGAGGCCAACGGCCAGCTCGATAATACGATCATCTTCTTTTTCAATGATCACGGCCAAGCGGGGAAGAGTACTATCTACGAGACGGGTGCAGTGTCTCCCAGTGTGATTTGGAGGAGCAATCGTTTTCCCATCGGCGCTGAAACGGAGGCTTTTGTCTCTAATATCGACTTTGCGCCGACCATCGCCGATCTGGCGGGAGTTGAACTTCCTTACGAAACCGACGGTGTTAGCCTTCTGCCATTGTTGGAAAGCGAGACAGAATCAGTCAGGGACTCTGTTTATCTGGAGCTGGGCTTTTCTCGTGGAGTGCGTATGGGAAATTGGAAGTATATCGCGCTGCGGTATACGCAGAGCGCTGTCGATCTGGGGATCTGCGATCTGACCGAAGATGGTATCCGCTCACGCTTCGGACACATGGGTCGGCTCGGGGGAAATAGTCCCGCTGAGCGTTACTACGATATGATCAAACGCGTCGAGAGAGAGTACCCGTATTATTACGACGAGGATCAACTCTATAACCTGGAGGCCGATCCAGCCGAGCAAAACAACCTGGCCGGGGATCCCCGCTTCAAAGAAGTGCTGACTGAGATGAAAGCAGAACTGACAAAGTATCTCGCCACGTCTCCCGGCACCTTTGGAGAATTTACCACCGAATAAAATGATGAAGCCTTCCTCGTTTTTTATTACTGCCACAGCGTTCTTATCGGCGCTGTCTCCTGCCATGGCTCAAGTACCAGATGATTATACGGGGACACCCTATGCGGGAAAAGCGCAGAGCATTCCAGGTCGGATTGAGCTAAGTTTGTTTGACGAAGGAGGCGAGGGGGTAGCCTACCATGATACCGAGGCAGTGAATCTGGGAGCCGAGTTTAATCACCGCCCGGATCAGCAGAAACAGGCGGTAGGTGTTGCCGATGCGGTGAAGTTTTTCCGCGCTGATGAAGGAGTCGACATCACCTTTACCAAACACTGGGTCGACTTTGAGGATGAGAATCTCGTGATACCAGGAGTGAACCAGAATTACATCGGCTGGCAGGCCGATGGCGAATGGGCGAATTTCACCGTCGATGTGAAAGTGCCCGGAAAATACCGAATCGTTGCGTTGTATGGAAATAAGGATAATCGCTCTGAACTGTGGCTGAACGGCACCTTGGCGACCCCTTTAGTTCTCCCGGTCGATACCGGATACTGGCACCATTGGAACAAGGCCGTTGTCGGTGAGGTCGAGTTCCCTGTCGCGGGTTTGAATCTTTTGACTTTACAATACAATGAAGGAGCCAGCCTGGCATATTTGGACTTTGTCTCCATGAAGCATTTTAAAGAAACGGAATAGACGATTAAACGCTTTTAAAAAAAAAACGAAGGGAGTATAAAAAATTACAATAAAAGCATAAAGTGACACAAACTGGGGTTCGACTCCAAGTGTTAGAGATGCTATGGTTGAATTGTAGAATTTTGTTTAATGCCCCCTATTCCCTGCAAAACACCTTGTGGTTTATATCTCACATTTTCTGCAGTGAGCTTAATTCTATTAACCCTGAAAACCAACGAAGCCTGCAGTCTGATCTTACGCGATCCTGTTCATTAGCCTAAATTTATGAAAAATCGAATCACACTGGCTTTAACGGCGATGACCACTGCCTTAGTTTATGGCGACAGCTGGCCTATTGAATCTCAGAACGACTGGACGGCGAATGTCGCGTCGCATTCCGATTTTAAAATTAAGGACGGACGTGCTATTCCCACGGCTTCCGAGGCTACATTGCAAAGCGTGGTGAAACAGTTTCCAACCAAGCGCTCGATCGAATCGATCACCGTTGTGCAATCTCCCGATTGGCAAAACTGGACACCGGTCAAGCCGGTCGGCCCAGTCAATATGGCTGACGCTCCGGTATTTTTGACGAAGGGTCCGAACGACTACTGGATGTTTGGGATGTATGGTAATAAGGATCAACGAGAGGGTTTCACCGGGCAAGCGGTTGAATTGGACGGTTTCGATGTGCCTTTGCTGACCTCGCCTTTTAAAAATCAGTTTGATGCTCCGGGAGGATTAAAGCCCAGCCTCGGTGGTTACCATGCATGGCAGAGTCGGGACATGGTCAACTGGGTGCATCACGGACCTGTCACCGAAACATTTTCCAGATGGGTAACCACGGCCGAGTATGTCGATGGGAAAACTTACCTTTATTATGATTATCCCAACGATCAGGATCCACATGTCTACATCGATGAAGACCTCACTGACGGAATGCCCGGCACGAACATGGGGATGGCCTTTAAGGACCCGTCCAATGGTTCTGACTGCACCTTTTTCCGAGCCAGTGACGGTCGGTTTCATGTGATTTATGAGGACTGGTCGCCGATAAATGCCAAGGACCATGCCTGGGACTCTCCGCTGGCTGGTCACGCGGTCAGCTCGGACGGGCTTGGTGATTTTCAGATCCTTCCGCCGGCTGTTGATTTACGCACGACACCGACGGGCGTGATCAAAACGCATCCGCATCCGCATTGGAAGGCTCACCCGGACTGGGATACCAATCTGGCTGAATATGAGGAGCACCTTCCGGTTCAGGATGCCTTCGGCGACTGGTGCATGATCCAAGTCGGGGAGCAGTTTTACCTTTTCGGAGATTACGATCATGCTGAGCACTCTGCGGGAGCGGGTAATCCGCGCAAAGAGGCGCAAGCCAAAATGAGTATCGCCCGATTTACCACTAACAGCCTCGATGAAGAATTTAAACTCGTGGGCGACTTCGGTAAGACCGGGCATCCGGATCCGGACATCGGATTTGCAGAAGGGCAATTTTACTTGGTGACTCAGGCAGATCAGGATTTTGTCAGCCCCGGCCCTTGGGTGGATACCGTCGAAGTGCGTGTTGGGGTGGATACGAACAAGGATGGAGCTATTGATGAATGGACGGCATGGCAGTCCATTTCCGTGCACTATGACTTGGTCGAAGGATTTGCCAAGCTGGTGAGCAAAACACCCGCCAGCCTGGATCTCTCCGGCTTGCCTGAGGGCTATGGATTTCAATTTGAAATGAAGGTCACGGAAACGACGAAAAACGGTGCGAGGCCGATCCTCGATGCGGTGATGGTCTCATTTTCTGAGTAATCAAGAGGACAAGCTTGATGAATCAGCTAAACATAATTGCTTTTCTGGCATTAATCGTTGGGTCGTCATTGACGGCTGGAAGTCGGCCTAACGTAGTCTTCATCTTTGCCGATGATATGGGCTATGGCGATGTCAGCGGGCTCAACCCGAAATCCCATATTCAGACCCCGCATTTGGATCGCATGATCGACAAAGGCATGTATTTCACGGATGCGCATACCTCCTCTTCAGTTTGCACGCCCAGCCGCTACAGTCTTTTGACGGGCCGTTATGCCTGGCGCACACACTTGAAGGCGGGGGTGCTTGCGGGCGTGTCGCCGCACTTGATTGATCCGGATCGGATGACGGTGGCCGATGTCTTTAAGGCGGACGGGTACGATACGGCTTTAATTGGGAAATGGCACCTCGGGATGGACTTTGCTTTCACCGGAGGGGAGCCAGCACCCAAAAAGGGCCGGCATACAATTCCCGACAATATCGAGTGGACTCAGCCGATTGAGAACGGACCAAACGCAAACGGCTTCGACTATTTTTATGGAATCTCCGCCTCTCTCGATATGCCCCCTTACATCTACATCGAAAACGAAGATGTCATTGGATTACCCACGGCAACCAAAGCGTTTTTTCGCGAGGGACCGGCACATCCTGACTTTGAGGCGATTGATGTGATGGGAGAGTTTACCACCCGGACGGTGGACTACATCGAGAAGCACAAGGGCGATAAACCTTTCTTTATCTACATGCCGCTGACTGCACCCCATACACCGATTGTGCCGTCGAAGAACTTCCGAGGTCAAAGCGAACTAGGCACTTACGGTGATTTTTGCATGGAAGTCGACTGGACGGTGGGGCAGGTCATAGCCGCTTTGGAGCGCAAAGGTATTCTTGAGAATACGCTGGTTATTTTTACGGCGGACAATGGCTGCTCCAAAGCAGCACTGAGGGCCGCGGCAGACAAAATGCAGCTGGTGCCACAGACACCAGAATCCGATGGGCACCATCCCAGCTTTATTTTTCGTGGATCCAAGTCTGATAATTGGGAAGGGGGTCACCGTGTGCCGTTTATCATGCAATGGCCGGATGGAATCCGAGCGGGCACACACAGTGACGCCTTGATCGGTCTCACCGACTTCATGGCTACGATGGCGGATCTCTTGAGCGTAGAGATCCCCTCCGATGCCGCAGAAGACAGCCTGTCCTTTCTGCCAGCCCTCAAAGGAGGCACCATCGACTTATCTAAACGCGAGGGCATCGTGCACCATTCAGTGAGTGGACAGTTCGCGATCCGACGCGGCGATTGGAAACTGATTCTTACGCCTGGATCCGGTGGTTGGACCTCGCCAACCGATCAAGAGGCTACCAAGCAGGGCCTGCCTGAGGTTCAACTGTACAATTTAGCTGAAGACCCCTCCGAGACGAATAACCTGCAAGCGCAGTATCCCGAAGGAGTTCATATTTTGGCTTCTTTATTGAATAGCTACATTGACTCTGGAGCCAGTGTGGAAGGTAAAACCGGGCGCAACGATCCGTTGGAAAGACAGCGCTGGACTCAACTCGAATCGATCAAACCCATGCTTCAAAACTGATTTCGTCGGCTGAAGCTCGACGCTCCGAAATAATTTCCCCTAAACGAACACAATGAAAAAACTCACGACTCTGATTTTTAGCAGTTGGTTGCTCCTCGGCGCCACTTCTGCCAATGCAACTGACCTCAAAGAAGAAAGTCTCGAGGCCTACGATGCCCGCATGGACTGGTTTGCCCACGCGCAGTATGGCATGTTTATTCACTTCGGTCTCTATTCCCATCTTGGTGGCGAGTGGAAGGGCGAGGAGGTCGAGTGGTATTCCGAATGGATTCAGGCGAGTCGCAGCATCCCGCGCGAGGAATACGCTGAAATCATTAACGACTTCAATCCAGCTGGCTTTGATGCCGACTTCATCGCACGAACGGCGAAAGAGGCAGGGATGACTTATCTGGTCATCACCTCGAAGCACCACGAAGGTTTTTGCCTCTGGGACAGCGAATACACTGACTTCGATATCGCCGGGAGCGCTTTGAAGGGGCGGGATTTACTCGCGGAATTAAGTGAGGCTTGCAAAAAATACGGGATTAAATTTGGGATTTATTACAGCATCATCGATTGGAACCATCCCTCGCAGAATCCCTCTTTGAATGGGAAGCGGCCGATGCAGCGTTGGGGGCAAACCAAAATTGGAAAAGGCCGGAAACAGGAATACATCACTTACCAGACCAATCAGATTAAAGAGTTGATCCAAAAATATGAGCCGGATCTTCTCTGGTTTGATGGCGACTGGGTGAGCTGGTGGACCTTAGACGACGGTATTGAGCTCTACAACACCATCCGCGAGGCCGACCCCGACATCATCGTGAACAACCGCGTGGCTAAACGGAGTCGTTTTCAATTGGACTATGTCACTCAGGAGCAAAAGCACTTTGAGGAAGAGTTTCCGAATCATTGGGAGGGCTGCTACACCATGAATAAATCGTGGGGCTATAAAACGCACGACCACAACTGGAAGAGCGCTCAGACCATCTACGACAAACTCAAAGACATCAACGATAAGGGCGGCAACTTACTGCTCAATGTTGGGCCGGACGGTAATGGCGAGATTCAGCCAGAGGCCGTCGCCTTATTATTAGAAACCGCCGAGCTGATAAAAGCACAACCGATCACCAAGCGTATTCCCGAAATTGCGACCACCCCTGGCATCATCGAGAAAAAATAACATGAAAATAAGACACGGATGAAATAGCATGAAATTAAGACACCTGATCCTTCTATTTACATCATTCGCCATATTGGTGCCATCAGCCCACTCCGACCAAGTGGACGATAGCCACATGGAGTGGTGGCGTGATGCGCGCTACGGCATGTTTATCCACTGGGGGCTCTACTCGATCCCCGGCGGCGAATGGAACGGTAAAGACTATGGCAAAGAGATGGGCGGTGCCAGTGCTGAGTGGCTCATGAATAGCGCCAAGATCCCGAAGAAGGAGTACCGGGAAACCTTCGCGCCACAATTCAACCCCACCGATTTTAACGCGGAGGAGTGGGTGTCGCTGGCCAAAGCATCAGGGATGAAGTACATCGTTATCACCTCAAAGCACCACGATGGCTTCGCTCTCTTTGATACGGAGGCAAGTGACTATGATGTGTTCGACGCCACACCTTTTGATAGGGACATCATCAAAGAGCTGGCCGATGAGTGCGCCCGGCAGGATATGAAATTTGGTGTCTATTATTCCCAGTCCAAGGACTGGTATCATCGCCGAGGTCAGGGCCGTCCAGGGACATTAAGCAACGAAGATTATCTAGAGCTCGTGGAAACGCAGCTCGGAGAATTGCTCTCAAACTATGGGGAGATCTCCGTGCTCTGGTTTGACGTGGGAGGTAATAATGTGATCGAAGCCAATGCCCAGGGTGCCCGCGTGCGTGAGCTACAGCCCAATGCGGTGATCTGCGGCCGCCTCTACAGCCGCAGTGTGCCGAAAGCACAACAGAAGTATGCCGATTTCATATCCCTTCCTGACCGGACGATCGCTTCGAGCCGAATCCTGGAAGATGCCGAAACCTGTATGACGATGCGCGACAACTGGGGCTTTGATAAGGATGATGATAACTGGAAGAGCACGAAAGACATTATCGAGCGCATGGTGCTGAGCGCCGCGCGCGGGGTCAATTTTCTGCTCAATGTGGGGCCGACACCAGAGGGCACGCTCACGCCGGAAGAGATCGAGCGAATCAAAGAAATCGGCGAATGGATGGCTCTGAACGGAAAGTCCATCTACGGCACCACGTACGCACCGGTGGATTTTGATTTCCCTTGGGGCGCAATGACTCAGAAAGGCCAAACACTCTATCTTCACGTTATGAATTGGAGTCCGGATGCCCTTGAATTCAACGGTATCGTAGGCAAGCCGGTGAAGGCCACCTTCCTGGCCGATCCCAATGGGCGCGAACTTACGATTAAATATGATCCTCAGGGGCATGTCACCCGTATCGCCGGCCTGCCGGAAGATGCGCCGGATACGCGAGACACCGTGATCGTGCTGGAATACGATGCCCCGATCAAGGACGACCCGAACGCGACGGGTCAATACCACTGGTCGAAAACAACGGGCGTGAAACATAATAACAACTAGTCGGCAAATTCGCATGCGAACGGTTTTTAAATTATTGCTGCTGACAGCGTCTTGTTTCGCCGGAGGTGCGGCTCTACCGGTTCATGGCGAAGTCGTAGGGTCGAAGCCCAACATCATTTATATCCTGGCCGACGATCTCGGCTACGGCGACGTGCAGGTGCTTAATCCCGAACACGGCAAAATCGCAACACCGCAGATGGATCAACTGGCTGCGGAGGGTATGGTCTTCACCGATGCGCATACGGGTTCTTCGGTCTGCACACCGACTCGTTATGGAGTCCTGACTGGGCGCTACAGTTGGCGCACACACTTGAAGAGCTTCGTGCTTTGGGGCTTCGACCAGCCGCTCATTGCAAAGGACCGTTTGACCGTTGCTGGTTTACTAAAAGAACAAGGCTACAATACAGCAATAATCGGCAAGTGGCACCTCGGCCTTGGGCTACGCACCCCGGATGGCAAACCCACTCGAGGAAGGAAGTCAGCGATTGACGGCGTCGATTGGGACGCACGGATCATCGGTGGCCCCGTCGATCTGGGCTTCGACTCCTGGCAAGGCATCGCCGCCTCACTTGATATGCCACCGTATATTTATATTGAGAACGACCGCTTTGTTGGCGAGTGCACTACGATCAAGGAGTTCTACCGCAATCGAGAAGGCCCCGCGCACGCCGACTTCGAGGCGATTGATACGCTACCGATCATTGGCAATAAATCGGTCGAATATATTCTAAAGCAAACGGCCGACCAGCCGTTCTTTCTCTATGTGCCGCTGACTTCGCCACATACCCCTATCTTACCTACCGATGAATGGAAAGGTCGGAGCGAACTGGGATTTTATGCCGATTTTGTCATGCATACCGATGCGGTAGTCGGGCAGATTGTCGATGCCGTGGATGCGGCGGGACTGGCCGAAAACACCATCATCATCGTGACCAGTGATAACGGCTGCTCGAAGGTCGCCGATATCGAGGATTTGCAAGCGCAGGGCCATTATCCCAATGCGCATTTCCGCGGTTCGAAGTCGGACCTTTGGGACGGTGGACACCGAGTGCCATTCATTGTGCGCTGGCCTGCGGTAGTCGAGCCCGGCTCAAGTAGCGATGCGATCATCTGCCTGACCGATTTGATGGCTACCGCCGCCGACTTGTCTGGAGCCTTTGTACCCGGCGATGCCGGTGAGGATAGTGTTAGCTTCGCACCCGCGTTGAGGGGCGAGCCGATTGTTACCTCGCGAGAGGGGATCGTTCATCATTCGGTCAACGGCCAGTTTGCCATCCGGCGTGGTGATTGGAAACTGATCTTTTCGGCTGGATCAGGAGGCTGGACCCAGCCGACCGATGGAGCCGCTTTAAGGCAGGGCTTACCTCCAATCCAACTCTACAACATGGCGGAAGATCCCTCCGAGACAGAGAACCTTCAGGCGCAGTATCCCGAAGTGGTCAGCGAACTGGCGGCCTTGCTGGATATCTACATAGACTCCGGATCGAGTGTAGCCGGCAAAATCGGGCGCAATGATCCCTTAAAGAACCAGCGCTGGAAACAACTCGAAAAGATCCAACCGATCCTTCGAAACCCGTAATCAATCAAACCCCCTGGATAATTTGACCAAGCGAATAAAATCATGAAACCATCCAATACAAAACTGATATTGGCCGCCGGAATTATCGCCATTTTGAGCGGAGCTTTAAACATCGCCTCTGCGTCGCGGAAAAATACTTTTGAGAATGGCAACATCGGCTCGGGTGTTCCCCGTTCTCCCGAGATGCTGGCCTTTGAGGCGGCGTGGACGCCGCTCAACCAGTCGGGTCCGAAGGAGCAAGCGCGTGAGCAGTTCAACGAGAACAAATACGGCATGTTTATTCATTGGGGTCTCTACTCCCAACTCGGCGGTATTTGGAAGGGCGAGAAAATGGAAGATGGCGGTCGGGGGCCGAACATTAGTGAGTGGATCATGCGCAAGAAAGCGATTCCCCGCGATGAATATGCCACGCTGGCGGATACCTTCAATCCGGAGGGCTTCGACGCGGATGAATGGGTGGCCATCGCAAAGGCTGCCGGCATGCGCTACATGGTTATTACTTCCAAACACCACGATGGGTTTGCGCTTTTTGATTCGGGGGTCGATGATTTCAATTCGGTCGATGGCACGCCCTTCGGACGCGACATTATCCGTGAACTGGAGGAGGCTTGCGAACGCGGAGGCATCGCCTTCGGGGTTTACTATTCGCACGCCCTCGACTGGCGCGATGGTGGCGACGCTGGGATGAAAGACTACCGAAAAGAGGGACAGCGTGATAATACTGGGTTTCTAAACGACTTTGATCCTTCGCCGACATCTTTCGATGCCTACATTACGACCAACGCACCCCACGGCCCCTTTCGCGCACCAAAGGAATATTTCGAAAAATACATCAACCATCCTTTGTTGAAGGATTATGAGATACCACAAAATACATGGGCAAAACGGACAAAGGTAGAGATGGCATCTTTCTACGGGATGATTACCAACATTGACGATAACTTTGCCGCCTTGCGCCAGTTGTTGAAGGACGAGGGCATAGAAGAGAACACGATCCTGATCTTTACGACCGACAACGGGTCTTCAGCAGGGACGCCGATTCATAATGCCGGGATGCGCGGTGGTAAAGGCTCGAAGTATGACGGCGGTCACCGCGTCCCGTGGTTCATGAGTTGGCCGGCAGGGGATTTGGGGGGCGGCAAAGACATCGACCTGCTCACGGCGCACATGGATATCCTGCCGACCTTGATTGATTTACTCGATCTTAAGGCGCCGGAGATCGCCTTTGACGGTTCCTCGCTCAAAGACGTTCTTCACGGGAAGCCTCAAAGCAATCTGGAGAACCGAACGCTCGTGCTAGAAAACCAACGTGTCAAAGATCCTATAAAATGGAGGGGCACGGCTGTGATGCGGGGGATGTGGCGCTATACCTTGACCGGAGAAAAGGAAGAACTGTACAGCCTGGAATCTGACCCTGGACAGAGAAAAAATATTGCGGGACAGCACCCCGAGATGGTGCAGTCACTCGTCGCGGAGTACGAAAAATTCTGGGACGATGTTTCACAAGAGCACCACCTCTTCAGCCGACCCGAGGTGGGTTCACCGCAATCAAACCCGGTTCGTTTAACCTCGCACGATCACATCACGGAGGAAGCCATCTTGCCGGCCTGGCACCAGGAATTTCATATTTATCCCGGAACGCCGCGGTACGAAGCGCCTTGGTCGATTCAATTCGTCGAGGACGGAACCTACGAAATTTCCATTCGCCGCTGGCCGGCGGAGCAGGACTGGGCGATCAATTATCATCCAGAACCCGAAGAAGCCTTCAGCGCGGTCAGAGCGTATTTGGAATTGAATGATATCCGGATGGAAAAAGAAGTGCCTGCGGGAGCAAAGGAGGTCACCTTCTCGGTCGAAATCGAAGCGGGGCCCGCCTCATTGAATACCGGTTTCATTGAGGAAAATGGTCAGCGTGTTTCGGCTTACTACGCCTACCTTCTCAACACTGAAATCGACGGCGCTCCAAAAGGGTGGCAAAGCCGCGAAGGGCTCGGGCTCCGGCAAATTGACTGGGCCGGAGCGCCGGAGTGGAAGCAGATAGAAAGCGAAGCGACTGAAGGGAAGTGAGATTACGTCGGCTGAAGCTCGACGCTCCGTTGTTTCGTATCGATGCGCTTCCCTGTCCGCCGTAGCTCGAAGAGCGTCGGAGGAAGCCATCGGCTTGTTGCGTTTTGGGGTTTTCTGATTTTGTTATTATAACAATAGTTTCACAATAAATACTTAAAATGTCACATTCGATGGGTAGACTTCAGGTATCACCTGAGAATATTTTATAGTGTTAGAAATCTCTACGCTAAGCGCGGACCCACAAACCTCACCGCGATGCTATGAAACCCCTACTTTACCTCCCTTGAATTGTTCACCTCCTAACGCGGTTGAATTTGAAATAAATCCCTAACTTCAACTCTCTCATCTTACCCATCGGTATCGCTTTAATTGTTTATTCCCCATAGCTACATGACTCAACGCCTCACTCTGCTTTTCATTACCCTCATCACTTTTGGGTTCAGTCCTGTCCTGACGGCTGCGCCAAGCGTGACTTACTATGTTTCAACCACGGGTAACGACGCCAACGCGGGCACAATTGGAGCCCCTTTTGCTTCAATCGAAGGGGCACGTGATGCCATCCGCGCCTTGAAGAGCGGTTCTGGTTTACCTTCGGGTGGGGTTGAGGTATTGATTCGCGGCGGAACCTATCCGGTCACCGAGGCGATCATTTTGACTAATGAAGACGCCGGGACGGCAGCCAACCCGATCGTTTACAAAGCTTTCCCTACTGAACAGGTGATCTTTGACGGCAGTAAAACGATCGACTCAAGTTTCGTGCAGCCGGTCACGAACACCGCATTGAAGAACAGCGTGATTGACGCCACCGCTCGCACCAATCTGAGGCAAATTGATCTGACCGCTGCTGGAATCACGCCGGCTGAAGTGGGGGTGCTTAGCCGCATGGGGTTTTCCTCCGCAGGCAATCCCTACACGCAGGATGCGCCCGCTAAGTTCTTTATTGATTTTGAGCGCCAACAACTGGCCAGCTGGCCCAACAGTATGCTGGATGGGGTCACCATTGCCAATGTGGTCAACGTCGGGCCAACTTCACTGGATGGAAATCCGGATTGGATCTTCAACGGGGGCACCTTTGGCTACAACTATAACCGGCCGGCGCAGTGGACCTACAGCGGTGGGCCGAACCCAGCCGACCTGTGGATCTACGGTGTTTTCCGCCGGGATTGGCAAAACAGCTTCAACCAGGTAGAGACTCTCGACACGGGCGCAAAGCAAGTCACCTTGGCTCATGGTGAGGTTGAGGGCCTCGAGGCAGGCGCTGACGGAAAATTCCATCAATACGTCAATGTGCCGGAAGAGATCGATACGGTGGGCGAATACTGGATTGATCGCACCACCAATATCCTTTATTTCTACGCGCCCGCCTCTTATTCCGACCTGCGGATGAGCGTGTTGGGTGACAATATGCTGATGCTGGATCGCGTTCGCCATGTTACTTTCGAAGACATCTATTTCCGCTATGGTCGCGCTAGTGGGGTGATGCTGCTGACCTGCACTGATGTGGTGATTAAAAACTGTGAGATCGCCAACTTCGGGGTTCAGGCAGGTGTGGTTCGGACGGGTGACGATGCGCTTGACACTTTTATGCAGGATTGGACGACAGTCCATGGCGATGCCTGGGAGACCCGGGTTTTTCGACACACGGGCGGACGCAGTTACATCCCGAATGAGGATCAGGATCAGATCAAGCACACCTTGAGTGTGCCCACCAGCACGGATTTATCGGTTTACATGCACGACTACACGACCGAAGCACCGACTGATGTGGCGGCGGCTGTCCACGATAGTGGATCGGGGAAGAAGGTTCGGATTGGTCTTCACAGTGCGACGTCCACGACCAACTATTCGTATGATATCGGCGATGGTGTCTGGGTGGCATCGAGTGTCAGCCGCGGCAACGGCTGGCAACAGCTGGAGATCGACATCGCCAGCGACGAACTCAGAATCAATGGCACCCCCATCGCAACGGGGCTTGAAATCACCCAGTTCGACGAAGTGCTGCTCGGTGACGAGACGGCTGACGGCTTGATTGGAATCGCGCATATGTTTGATACGGTGACGATCGATGGCGGCAACCTGCTCGACAACGGATTCGAGACGGCGACGGTGCGAAACAGTGCTTTCTACCGCAATGGATTTCGCAACTGCCGGGTCTATGGTATCGGCGGCCAGGCGTTTACCTTGTTTGGCGGAGGGAGCATTAATACTCCTGGGGAAAACTTTATAGAGCACTGCGAGATCTCAGATTTTGCCTACTGGGACATTGGCTGGAATCCGGCGATCAGCATTTTGCAGGCCGGCAACCGGGCCTCGCACAACAAGATCTACGACGCTCCGCATGTGGCGATCACAAACGGTGGATTAGACACCTTGATCGAATACAATGAGATCCATGATGTTGTTAAATTGATAACAGACATGGGCGCGATCTACCAAGCGGGCAACGGTGATTTCTCCAATGGTGGGCTCGTGATCCGGCGGAACCATTTCTACAATATTGGGCAGGATGTGGATCTGAATAACGCTATCTTTTTGGATAACCAGTATCATGATGCCACGATTACAGAAAATTTCTTCCGCAACATTGGGAAGGCTGGTTTTTCTGGCACGGATGCCGTGAAGCTGAATGGAGCCGGCTATATTAAGATGATCAACAACGTATTTTTGGATGCCCGCAGACCGATCTGGCACACCAAGAACAATCTGGAGAACACGGACAACCGCCAAAAATTCCTGGACATTATGAACAACCAGTTCGGGGGGAGCTTTGCAGGCTCCCCGCGGTTGAAGTATCCGCATATCGACGACGGTGTGGGCTTCGCAATGAAGCTGTTTGTCGAATGGGATGCCCGGCAATCGCTGATTCAGTCGGGTGATAGCATCGTTTATTTACCCGCTGGCAACGAAGCCAACGGCAACGTGTTTTATAACCCGAATCTACCGCTACAAAGCGGGGCAACCACTGGCATAGCCACTAATTTTAATACCCCGGAGGCCATGACCAAGGCGGACAACTGGGTGGCCAACAGCGATCCCGGGTTTGTCGATTACGCCAATGGTGACCTCAATTTTCAACCCGGTGCAGCCGTGTTTTCCGAGATCCCCGGTTTCCCCGATATCCCCTTTGACCAGATCGGGCCGATGGGCACGGTCGGGCCGAGCTTAATCTTGGATCCGCCTGTAGCCAATGCCGGCTCTAATCAAACGGTGGTGGATTCGGGAGCCGTTGGCGAGTCTGTCACGCTGGATGGCTCAGGATCCAACGGTGGCGATGGCACGATCACCGGCTACTCATGGAGCGAAAGCGGCAGCGAGATTGCCACCGGCGTTGCGCCATCCGTCAACCTGACCTCTGGTCTGTATGTCATCACCTTGACGGTAACGAATGATAACGGTGCTTTCGACACCGATACGGTGACGATCGAAGTGTTCAATCCTGAACCGCCATTGGTCAGTAATGGCAGTGCGATCGAGATCACAAGAAGTGGCGCCATCGTATCCGGTAGCTTGACCGACGGCAACATCGCGGATCTGCGCCTCTATTGGGGCACGACCGACGGCGGCACCATGATCGCCAGTTGGGAGCAGGAGACCGCCTTCCCGGAAACCACGGAAGGAACTTATGAGGTGGAACTGACCGGCCTGGCCGCGGGGACGACCTATTTCTATCGCTGGTACGCGACCAGCTCTGCCGGGTCCGAATGGGCTACGGACACACTGAGTTTTTCAACCCTCGCTCCGATCATTCCAACCTCGAGCCTCGAACTCTGGCTCGATGGGAACGATCTGGACGGCGACGGTGACCCCGAGGGGTTGAGTGAAGATGGGTTGACTGGATCGGTTGTGGACCTTTGGACTGACAAGTCGGGGAATCTACGGGACGCCGCTGGCGTCACCGGAAGATCAGGTTTGGATTTGCGCGATGCCGCGGTGAACAGCCGCGCGGTCGTGCGATCGAGCGGCCAAGATCAGCTCAACATCGGTGGATCCGCCTTTGCGGTCCAGACCGTCATTGCGGTGCTCAATGCATCGCAGGAGCCCTTTAATTCATTCCGCAGAATCATGAGGTCGCCCACAGGCGGACTGAATGGTGCGGTCGTGAATCCTTTATTGGTCAATGGGACGAACGGCACCTCGATTTATAGCACGATGCCTCAGACGGGAGCGGATGATGTCAATATCATCATCGATGGAATCGACATCAATCCATCGGGGAATAGCGAGACATTTGGCTCGCCGCATAGTGAACACAGGATTGTGGTCGCTACTGCGGGCGCGCCAACGAGTTCGGTTGCCGACTGGTATATCAGCGAGAGTGGAACGAACAACTTTTGGTTGGGTGATTTTGCCGAGGTGATTGTTTATAGCCGGGCATTGAGTCCGGCAGAGATGGAGGAAGTTGGTCTTTATCTGGAGGAGAAATGGGGCCTGAGTTCTGCCTACGGCCCGCTGCTTCCCAGCACTTTCAGTCCCGCGAATGGGAACACGAACGCGCTGGTCGATACGAATCTAGTCATCACCTTCAATGAGCCGGTCCAGAAAGGGGCGGGCAACCTCACGATCAAGCGAGTCAGTAACGACAGTGTGGTGGAGGCGATCGACGTCACCTCCACTCAGGTCGCCGTCAACGGCGCAACGGTGACGATCGATCCGGCCAGCGATCTGGACTTCGAGACGGCCTACTACGTAGAAGTCGCCAGCGGCGCGATTACGGCTATCGACGGTGAGACGTATTCTGGTTTCACCGGCAGCGGCACCTGGCAGTTCACGACCGACCGCGACGAGGGCCTGATCTGGCACTCACTGCTCGACGGTAATGCGCTTGCCACCGTTGGCGGCGTCAACGGAACCTTAAATGGTAACACCACGGGAACCACCAACCGCTTTGGAGCGGCTAACTCTGCGCTTATTTTTGATGGTACTGGCGATAACGTGATCATCAACAAAGGAACGCTTCCTGCGAGTTTCACCGCGGCCACGATCAGTGTCTGGGTGCAGGCAAATCCTGCAGACGTGGTGACCGACGATGGTTTCGTTGGTGTCGGCGGCACCGGTAGTGAAACGGACCAGTTCTTCGCCATTCAAACCAATGCGGATCGGTATCGGACCGATATGGATCGGGGCGGCAGCGGCGACACGGGTCGTCTGGATGCGCTTCAAGCTCCTAGCTTCAACGCAGACTGGAAACACGTGGTATCGACCTTTGATGTGGTCAATCTGAAATTCCTCAGGCTCTATGTCGACGGTGTCCAAGTGGACGAAGAGGCGATCATCAACACAATACCGATGCTGCCGACCAACAATTGGACGGTCGGATCCAGCCGCACGAGTGAGCGCTATTGGACTGGAAGAGTGGATGACCCCGGAGTCTGGGATATCGCGCTCACAGGCAACGAAGTCGCTGCCTTCCACGACGTCTCTGCGAGTAGCGTACTCAGATATGATGTCGATGATTTTGAGCAGTTACGCAAGATCCACGCGGCTGGCTCGGGAGCTGTCACAATTGGGAATATCGAATGGAGCTACGCCTCAGGGCTAACGCAGGCACCGGGTCTGAGCGGTTCCAGCGCGGCTGGTTTCAATCTCGTGCTCAATGCCGCGGCGGATACCGGTCTCGTGTCCGGACCGGCACCTGTTCAATTGACTGTTTTCACCGATGGCAACGGCACAATCGCAACGCCTGTGGACGGCGCTTATTCCTTTGGCGCCTCGGTTGAGGTGGATCCGGTTCCGAATACCTACTACAGTTGGGGCAACTGGTCGGGCGATGTGCCCGGCGGTCAAGTCAACGACGATCCGCTCCAATTGCTGATGGATCAAGACCGCACGATCACAGCCAACTTCACCGCCGATCTCGCGGTCAACGACGTGCCGCACTGGTGGCTGGCACAGTATGGCTGGACGAGTGACTTCGACTATTGGGCTGAGCGAGATGACGATGGGGACGGCAAAACCGCTTTGGAAGAGTATCTTGCCGGAACCAATCCGACAGATGGGAACTCCTTCTTTAAGATTGCCTCGACCGAAATGGATTCTGAGTCAGGTGATCTCGTAATGACTTGGCCCAGCGTCGCCGGTAAAGAGTATTACATTCTTCAATCCTGGGATCTGAGCGCCTGGTGGCGGATTTCCGATGCGATTGCGGCTACGCCACCGATGAATACCTACACGCAGGCCATGGATACGGATCCCGCCGCGTTCTACCGCGTGGCAATCAATCCACCCGCGGGCCTCATGATCGACTTCAGCTCGGCGCAGGGGTATACCACTGGCAATCTGAACGGACAACCCGGTAGCGGCGTGACTTGGACGGAAAATACGAACGGCGCTTATCAGGTCGACGCCTCCGCCGGAACCGCCTCGTTTGATTCGAATAATGCTAACTTCCGCGCCGCGTTGCTCGATGTGACCACCGGCGCGGCGACGACGGCCACACTCGTCACCGAGTTCACGATCACCACCGGCACCGTGCAGCCGGCAAGCACGGTTACGCTCCTGCGCTCCGATTTCTATACCGCGAGCAATGGGCTGGGAATCTTCTCGATGCGTCAGGTTGATGAAATCAACAGCTGGAATGTGCAATTTTTTGAGAATTCCGGGGGTGATAGTTTCTTTGGCTCCAGCTCGTTTAACGGCGCGGAGATCGGCCTGCTCGCAAGCGGGGGCAGCTTTACTGATAATGAGTCAGACCTGCTGCGGATGACCGCGCGCCATACGCTAACCGACGGGCAGACTCAGTGGGCGGTTGAAATTAAACTGGAGAACCTCGCAACTGGAGCGACTGTTCGCACCGTATCCGGCCAATGGGATGCGACCACCGGGTTCCGCGATGCGGATAAATTCTTACGTCTGTCGTCCGGCTCAATCAACGATTACGGCGACGCCGGAGCGACCCGGGTCGATATCCAGCGCGTGATCTTTACGGAATAATGATTAACGGATTCATAGTTCAAGAAAAGTTGGAGGCGGTATGAATCTAAGAACGTGGGCCTGTGTTTGTGCCTCCGCATTACTTAGTCTTTCAAAAACGGTTCTAAGTTACACATTTCCCCCAGAGTATACTTGGGACGCTTGGGACAATGGTTACTGGATTCATGCGCGCGATTACTATAAGATCGCCGAAGAAGAACCGGGTGCCGAGAAGGCCGAGGTGATGCTGCAGCTGATTACGAACGAAATCATCGGATCCGACCAGGCCCGCCGAGTCGGAATGGTGCTGAGTGGTATGGGTGAAGGCGCCGCGCTGCCGACGGCGGCGCTGCTGACCGACGAGCGGGAAAAAGTTCGATGGGCCGGGGCGACCATTCTTTCGATGCTCGGTCCGAACGCGGGACCGGCACTACCGGCTCTCCAGAGCACGCTTGCGGATTCCGAAGAGACGGTTCGTGTCCGGGTCATCGCAGCCCGGGCGATTGCAGAGATCACGGGTGAGGATGTTTTTGATCTCTATGCGACGATTCCGGACATGCGTTCCCAACTGCTGGCGGAGGTGGCTGCGGGGGTCGATGAACGGCAGGAGATGTATGATGCCTACTTAAACGGCGGGTATTTCCCTTGGGGACAGATTGATGGAATGGGGTTGTATTACTATGATGGGATTGGCCGCGAAGCCTACCGGGCGTTCTACCAACTCGCGACCGGAACTAACCTCACTGCGGGCAACAATTATATACGTGAGCATATTGCCGGGACACATCGGGAATTTACTGGGACCTTGGCCATCGACCGTAATTTAGGGGTCGAATCTCGCTGGATGGCAAACGGAGCGGGCGAGCATATGACGATTGATTACGGCGAAGAGGTCACCTTTAACTCCGTGCAAATTTATTTCTATGCCAGTGACACCCGGACGACGGAGTTCGAATTGCAGGTCTCCACCGATGGAGTGGATTTCCAACCCGCACTGGATCGAACAAGCTCTTCCATAAACGCAGAAAGCCAGTACCAGGAATTTACCTTTCCGGATAAGACGGGGCGCTATCTGCGTTTAATCGGTCATAGTAATGTGAACGGAGTGATTGAACTACAGGCCTTCGGCTCGCCCGTGCTTGAGCCACCGACGCCCGCTGCTCTGGTCGCTTCAGACAATGCCTTTACGCTTAGGAGTGCGGCCAATACGAATCAGAACGACTCTCAGACTCTGCTCGTCAAGAGCAACGGTGGCGACGGCAACTCCCGCTTTGCCTTTTTCCGTTTCGATTTAAGTTCGCTTGATGATCGAGAGATCGCCTCCGGGATGCTGAACCTCTATTTCAAGAGTTCGAATCAGGGGAATGAGACCCTGTCAGTGCACGTAGTGCCCGAAGGCTCCGCCGAAACCACCTGGGGCGCGGGGCTGACCTGGAATGGGCAGCCATCGGTGTCCGGCGGAGCTATTGGAACGTATTCGCTGAATACCAGTGGCGAAGCGGGTTCGGTTATCTCCATTGGTTTGGCCTCGCTCGATTCTCTCCTCGATGAGGATAGCAACGGAGAGATCACCCTTCGGCTGACGGCCTCCGGGGGGGGCTCGATCAGTTTCGCATCGTCGGGCAATACCGGTGGTTTTTCGAAGCCGACACTTACTGTGGAATATCTGCCGGATTTACCTATATCAGCAACGGAAAGCTCGTTCGAGGAGACGGTCGATGGAACCGCTGATCTGGCGGTACCGGCGCTGGGTCTTTTCGGGTCCGGTAGTCGCCATTATCCGGGCCGATTGGATGCGGATTTGGAGTGGAGAATAAAGGAGTTCTTCTTCCGAAAGACGGATAAAGAGAATTATTTAACCGTAGCGGATTCGAACACGCGCTATGCGCAACGGGGAACCTATTTTACGCTGTCAACGCACAATTGGGCTGTCCGCACTGATGCCGAAAGGTATGTCCCGCTGATCTGGCTCGCCGATGATCCCGCTTTTGCCGATCGGGTGTTCGCCAACGGCGACACTGTTGCCGAGCGGTATGAGGCAATGACGAGAGTACTTTCGGAAGGGTATAAGCAATTTGCACTGCATGGACTTCATAACGAAATGGGTTCCGATCAATACACGGAGAGGACCTGGCATGCGATTTATCAACTCCATGATTACGCCTTGGATCCCGTGCTGAAGCAACGGATGAAAATGTTTATGGATCTGAACATGATCGAATATGCCCAGATCACACTGAACGGTCTGCGGGGCGGCAGCAAAGACCGTCCCAAAGACGGCGGCCTGCATGATCGGTTCAACGGTATTCTTGCCATGGTGCAGGGAGAATGGGGCGGGGACTGGGAACAGTTGAGTGAGCTTCCCGGTTTTATTGGATATCGGGCGCCGGAGGCGGCCGTGTTGCTTCGCTGGCTCGGTCCAACCGAACCGGTTTATGAAGTCATGAACCGTATTCCAGGAGGGGATGAATCGCTGAGGGATGGATCGGTGCGTTTCGATGACAACGACAGGTTGAGGTCCTCGATGATCAACTCGCTCTACCGCACCCCGGAGTATATTATCGGTGCCGGAATGGTGGATTATAAGAAAGGGGGCTGGGGCCAGTGGTCCGGTGTTAATTTCAAGAACCTGGATTCAATTTATATGAGAGCTTGGGAGGATGCCGGAGACCGATGGTATGCGCATGACAAAGACGTGCTGATTGGTCAGCGTTATCTGGGTTCCTACTATAATGGGGACGATGGAGAAGGTAATGTTCGGTTTACGCCCAATTTGGAGAAGGTGGAAAGAGACGGCTGGATCTTCACCGTAACACCGGATGGCGAAGCCTACGCTGCTGTGAATTTTGTTACCGGCGGTTATACGTGGAATGAGACCCAGCGATTAAAGCTGCTCCCGAACGATATGTATTCACCCGTGATTATTCAGACCGGACTCAAAGACGTCTACGGTTCGTTCGAAGATTTCCAGGATGCGATCCTGGCGGCGACGTTGACGGTCACGGCGGATAAGGTGGACTACACGGGGCCAAATGCCTCCCGGATCGAATTCTTCCGGTCGAGCTCATTCATCGCACCGAAAGTCGACGGCGAACCGATCGATTTCGATTTTAATTACAACTACCGCAGTCCCTTCATTCAAAACGAAGGAGAGAGTGATCGCGTCACCGTTCGCTACGGAGACAAGCTCTGGATCTACGATTTCGAGAACAATACGATCACAACCGATTTCACAGGCGATTTAGCGGTCAACGGCGTGCCGCACGGTTGGCTGGAGGAGTATGGCTGGACAAGTGATTTTGACCATTGGGCTGTGCAAGATACCGATGGAGACGGTAAGTTTGCATTTGAGGAGTATGTAGCCGGAACCGATCCAACGAATGCCGGTTCGGTCTTTAAGCTGGAGTCCTTTGTCATAGACTCGAGTTTGGGAGACATGGAAATCACTTGGCCGAGCGTCGCCGGTAAAGAGTATTACATTTTAGAGTCTTGGGACTTGAGTTCCTGGTGGCGGGTCTCCGATGCAATTGCGGCTACGCCACCGATGAATACCTACGATTATACAGACCCAACGATCGCGGATAGAGCCTTTCACCGCGTGGCAATTGATACCCCTGCGGGTCAAATGGTCGATTTTAGCGCGTCGCAGGGGTATACCAATGGTAGCCTGAATGGGCAGCCCGGTAACGGTGTGACTTGGACGGAAAACACGAATGGCGCCTATCAGGTCGACGCCTTCGCTGGAATCGCCACGATTGATTCGAATGATGGTAATTTTCGGAGCGCGCTGCTGGATGTGACCACTGGAGCAGCGACGATGGCAACTCTCATCACCGAGTTCACGATCACCGCCGGCACTGCGCAGCTCGGAAGCACTATCACGCTCCTGCGCACTGATTTCTTCACTAGTAACGATGGATTGGGAATCTTTTCAATGCGTCAGAATGATGGAACGAACAGTTGGAATCTTCAGTTTTTCGAAAGTTCCGGCGATAATAGTTTCTTTGGCTCCAGCTCGTTTAACGGCGCGCTGATCGGGCTCATCGACAACGGGGGCAACTTTACTGATAATGAGTCAGACCTGCTGCGGATGACCGCGCGCCATACGCTGACCGACGGGCAGACTCAGTGGGCGGGCGAAATTAAGCTGGAAAACCTCGAAACCGGAGATACTGTTCGCACCGTATCCGGCCAATGGGATGCGACCACCGGGTTCCGCGATGCGGATAAATTCCTCCGCCTGTCGTCCGGCTCAATCAACGATTACGGCGGCGCCGGAGCGACCCGGGTCGACATCCAGCGGGTCATTTTTACTGAGTAATAAGTAAACGGATCTAAACTTCACAGATATGATACCAAACTCAAATTCAGTTAATGCATTCTTCGAATGCGTCGCATCTGTATCTTTAATTAATAAAATGAATAGAATATCAGGTTTAAAGAGAATTAGCCTCGTCTTAGGTTTTGCATTCTGGCCGATGACGGTGGGCGTATTAACAGCAGGAGAATTTTATGTAGCTAAAGACGGAGAGGATACAGGGACTGGATCCCCGGATGCTCCGTTTGCTACAATTGGAAAAGCAGTCGAGGTGCTGGAGCCAGGTGACACCTTATTCATCAAAGAAGGCGTTTATCGTGAATCCGTAACTCTGAAAAAATCCGGCAAATCCGATAAACCGATTACGATTCGATCCTATGGGCTGGATCAGGTCGAGATTAACGGGCTTGAGGTGGTCAAAGCCGAATGGGATATCTATGATGCGGCCAAGGGGATCTATTCGATCCGATTGGACCCGGAAATTTTGCATGAGGCGATCGTCGGGGACAGTTTTCAGGTGTTCGTGGACAAGCACTCACTGCTACCGGCTCGCTGGCCGAATACCAGCTACGATGAAATATTGACGCGCAAAGGCTGGCAAGAGGGTGGCAAACGCGCGCGCTTCGGCCATTTTGAGGTACCTGAGTTGGTCGGCAGTGAGCTCGATCTGGAAGGCATGGATATTTACCTCAACATCATCCACCAGTTCTTCACTTGGAAGCGGGAGGTGACCGCCTTTGATCCGAAAACCGGACGTCTGGAGTATCCGCAGGATATCGTCGTGGGTTCCCATTTCTTTAAGGAAGGCACTTACTGGGATCGTCAGGGTTGGTCCGACGATTATTTTTATCTGCAGGGCAGCTACGAATTACTCGATTATCCGGGTGAGTTCCACTACGACGCCGAGGACGGTATTCTCTATATGATTCCGCCAAACGGCGAGGATCCCAACGCCGCGCTTGTCGAAGTAAAGACGAGGCTTTATGGCCTAAGGGGAGATAATCTGGCGCATATAAATATCGAAGGGATTAATTTTTTTGGTTGCGCCTTTCGCTTTGAGCGAAGCAAACACATGCGCTTGTCAAATGTAACGGCTCTATATCCCGTCGCTCAACAGGATGTCGCTGAGGTGAGGGGGGAGAGCGAATGGGAAAGAGTCCGAACGGCTTTGATCGGCAGCCACAATGTGATGGAAGACTTGTATATTGCGTATTCCAAGACCAGTGGTCTCAACATGGGCGGCAGTAATAATCTGCTCGAAAACTCAATCGTTCACAATGCCTGTTATTCAGGATCATTGGTCGACAAGTGCGTAGGGGCGGGAGGCAAATCCGTCATCCGGCGATCGACCATCTTCAACAGTGGTAATGTAGGGGTTCACTTTGTCGGCCCAGGTTTTCTATTTGAACTGAATCACGTGTATAACAACGGGATGCTGAGCAAGGATGTGTCTTCTGTTTACACATCGAGTGACCGGACAATGCGTTCACGGATCACTCACAACTGGGTCCATGATAACATGGCGACGAGTGGCGGGCAGGCCATCCGCGGGGATGACCTAACCCGCGGGCTCACAGTGGATCACAACGTGATCTGGAACGCCTTGGTGGGCATCGTGGTCAAGGGAGACTTCAATTCTGTCTTTAACAACACCATCTTCAATGTGAGCACATATGACGTGCTCTTGCAGGATCAAGCTGAACCCCGAAAGGATTTTCAAGTGGAAGCAGGCAAGTCCTTCCTCGATGTGCAGAATGCGAATACTTTTTACTACAACAATCTGGTCAACGACGAAAGCTCGGCCAAGCACGGTCGGAAAGATGCGTCGATTCCAATTGCAAAGAGAGGATCCGGTTTCATCTACGATGGGGAACCGCCGCTCGTGGATGTGGATGCTTTAAACTTCCGACCATTGGAGGCCTTCCGCGCGGAACTGACGGGCAAACCTCTGCCCAGTGGAACGGTAATTCCGGTCGAGTTGGATCCATCCAGTCAGCCCTACATTGGTGCTTACGGATTCGACACTCCCTATTGGAAACCGGGTGCGATTCACGGCATGAGGTATCAGCTGGTCGAGTCGGACGGAGAACAGATGCTGCGATTCAAATACAGCCTGCCGCTGCTCGCAGACGATACCTTAACTGTCACCTTGAACGGTAAGCAACTCAGCTCGGATGTGATCAGTAAAGAACGATCAATGAAACCCTTCAATGTCCCGCTCAACTTGGGTCGCGGCGATCACAGCGTCGTTTTCTCTTCAGAATTGCTCGGCGATCTCTCAGTCACGGTGAGTCCTGGAGAACAACGCACCGTCCACATGCAGCGCTTTGCCGAGCCTTCTTATATTCGATGAAAGAGCTTGGTAGCTCTGTATTGAAGTTTTATGTCAGCGGCCTCATCAGCCTTAGCACGGTCTGCGTCGCGGTGGAGGAAACCACCTCCATTGGTTCTCCGGCGCAGAGGCCAAACGTCGTCGTCATTTTAACGGACGATCAGGGATGGGGCGATCTGAGCCTGCATGGAAATTCGCAGATTTCGACTCCGAACATTGATCAGCTCGCCCTCGATGGAGCGCGTTTTGAGCACTTTTATGTCAGTGCCGTCTGTTCTCCAACCCGCGCTGGTTTCCTGACTGGTCGGCACCATGTCCGTTCCGGCGTGTATAGCACATCGCAGGGCGGGGAACGCATCAACGCAGATGAAACAACTATTGCTGATGTGTTTCGGGCGGCTGGTTATCATACCGCAGCCTTCGGAAAATGGCATAGCGGCATGCAATATCCCTATCATCCGAACGCGCGTGGGTTCGACGAGTTCTACGGTTTCTGTTCCGGGCACTGGGGTAACTATTTCAGTCCGATGCTGGAGCACAACGGACAGATCGTGAAAGGAAATGGTTTCATTGTTGATGACCTGACCACACGGGCGATGGATTTCCGGCTGCTCTATCTAACCCGCCTCTGAGGCGCTTCATTTAATAATGTGGAAGCAAGCATGATCAACAAAGTAACCCTAGGCCCAAAAAGATCTATCGGTTTATGGAATATCCGAAAACGAACCCCAGAGAAGTGAATATTATGAATATGGCGAAAATGAAGAAGATGACTCAATTGAAAGTGACCTGGGCGAGTGCGATTGCTTGCTGTGTAGTTATGGTCGGCGGCGCCGAAGAGAAACCAGCGACCGTTGAGGTGCCAAGCTATCTGGCGGAGTATGCCGAGCAGTATGCGGAAGATCCCCGTGCGGCCAATCTACAGTGGTTTCAAGACGCTGAATACGGGTTGTTTATCCACTACGGTTTGTATGCGCTGATGGAAAAGGGCGAATGGGTGCAGCTCACGAATAAGCCCGAACCGGTGCCGGTGGCAGAATACGCGAAGCTTGCGGATAAGTTCACGGCGGAAAATTTCGATGCCGACTTCATTGTCGATCTGGCGAAGAAGGCGGGCATGAAGTATATCAATATCACCAGCAAGCATCATGACGGCTACAGTCTGTTCGATACGCAACTGTCGGACTTCAAGACTATGAACTCACCCTGTGGCCGGGACCTCATCGGGGAACTCTACGCCGCCTGCGAGCGCGAAGGCCTCGGTCTCTTTCTCTACTATAGCTACGGAGCTGACTGGAAGCACCCTTACTTTTTGCCGCGCGAAGCGGGGTGGAAATACTATCGCCCTGACTACCAAGAGCCGCAGCCGGAGTATCTCTACGAAGAGCCGGAGGATTTCCAAAAATACATTGAATTTGCTGACGGGCAGGTAAAGGAATTGCTCACGCTGTATCCTAACATCGCCGGAATATGGTTCGATCCGATCGTGGGCATTTACGCCAGCCCCGAACTGTTCGACATGGAGTCCACCTATGCGATGGTTCGCGAGTTGAGTCCGCACGCCTTGATCTCCTTCAAACAAGGCGCAACCGGCAGTGAGGATTTTGTCGCCCCGGAACGGCACATGAATGACATGCAGGAGCGGGTTGCCAAACTGCTAGGACCTGAGGCGGCAGCCGTCGCCGCTGCTGGATGGGAAAAAAACATGAACAAGCCACGCGAGATTTGCGATACAATGCAGCCTCGTGCCTGGGGCTACAACAAGTCCAAATATGGCCAGCACTTGAGCGCCGAAGAGGTCGTGGAAAAATTTGATGCAGCACGCGCTGTCGGTGCCAACCTTCTGCTGAATGTTGGCCCGCTGCCGGACGGTTCGTTTCCTCAGGAAGATATCGACGCGCTCACCGCGGCGGGACTGATTCTGGAAAACAGGTAAAATAACAGGGCCCGAATCAGTTGCCGTGCGGAGCTGAAGGGTAGCCCCTGCCTGACGGAACGGTCATTTCGGTCGAGTTGGTTGCATCCAGTCAGCCTTACATCGGAGCCTGCGGATTAGATGGTCCTTACTGGTGCCCACTGGATGGTTGAACATCAGAATAGGTTTGTATTTTTTCTGAAAAATACTTCCCCTCACCTTGATGACTTGCCTGTCCCCTCCACGCTATGAGAAATGACTTTGTTGTGGCACTCCACGTCATGGGTTTTCTAACCGCCTCCGAGGGAAAACCGCTATCCTCGAAGATTCTCGCCAGAACCTATGGTACCAATCCTGTCGTCATTCGCCGGATCCTCGCAAAATTGAGTGAAGCGGGACTCGTTGATTCGCAGAGAGGAGTAGGAGGTGGAACGGTCTTGGCTCTGGATCCCGTTGATATCTCTCTGCGGCAAGTTTACGAGGCGATTGCGGGAGATAACGGCATTTTGCCGCGCTATCCATCCGATGGAGAAGGGCCATCACTTGCTCTTGGTCGCTATCTGAATGGCTTACTCGCCTCGGCAGAGGAAGAACTGCTCGCCCGGCTCATGCAGATCAGCGTTTGTGAAATGGATCAGGAAATGAGAGCAGTCATCTGTAGAATGCTCGAAGAGAAATAATAGGAAAAGTGGCGATTGCGGCTTGAATAAGTAACAAGAATAGTTACCTATTTACCCATGAAAAAGTCGTTTGTTGTCTTCCTCCGTATTTCCGCCGTTCTCTGGGTTATCTGGGGTTTGGTTCATTTGTTAGCTGGTACCTTGATAATGAGCGGGGGAACAGCAGCTGGTTTTCAAGCGATTGCCGATGGTGTGGCGCCGGAAACCTTGGAGATGGATTATCCCGCGGCCGTCGGGGGCGTCCTTCACCAGCATGCGTGGAATCTTGCTTGGGGTGGGCTTGTTACTATTATTGGAGCGGTCTTCATCTGGCGTAAGAACATGACTGCGATCTGGGTGACGGCAATGATAGGTGGCCTCCTTGACCTCGGTTATTTTATCTTTATCGATTTGGGTGGTTTTAATCTTTTTGTGCCCGGCACGATTATGACGATCATTTCAACCTTGGCCATTATCCTGAGCTTTACTGTGTGGGTTCCCACGCGCAAGCTAACGACTGCCTCCTAGCTCAATTTTTATCAGGCTGACCACATGGAAAAAGTCCTTATCATAGCCACCAGCCTAGCCGAGGACTCTAGATCACAGATTCTTGCGCGAAAATTCGCAGCACACCTGGCAGAGCAGGACATTTCTTATGAGTTGGTCGATTTGCGGGATCTCAATCTACCCCTCGCTGGTAAAACGGAGAGTTGGGAGGGTGCGGAGATCGTGGCCCTGCGGAAAACAATTCTCGCCAGCAGTCATATCATTTTTTCGGTTCCGATTTACTGTTACGACGTTAATGCGGCAGCCAAGAACGTGATTGAGCTGGCGGGCCGCTGTTTCATCAAGAAGATCGTAGGCTTCCTATGCACGGCCGGCGGGCATAACAGTTATATGTCGGTCATGGGACTGGCCAACCATCTGATGATCGATTTCCGTAGCGTTATCGTACCACGGTTTGTTTACGTCGTGACTTCGGATTGGACGGATGAAACGACACTCAATCCAGAAATTGAGGATCGGCTCAAGCTGCTCGTAGTGGACATGCAAAGTATTCAAGTTACCTGACCAGACGAAAAAGAAATCATCTTTATGAAATGGACGTTATCTGACATACCAATTCAGACAGGGAAAATTGCCATAGTAACGGGTGCAAGTGCAGGTATGGGGCGTGAAACAACACGCATTCTTGCCGACAAGGGAGCCGAAGTTGTGATGGCAGTGCGTAATGTTTCCAAAGGCACAGAAGTAGCTAACGCCATTCGTTCGAAGCAGGCAGACGCAAAGCTCCATGTTATGGAACTCGATCTAAGCAAGCTTACTTCGGTGCACTCGTTTGGCGCTGAATTCCTTCAGCGTTTTAACCACCTAAATTTAATTGTAAACAACGCGGGTGTCTATGGGGGTGGTCAAAACCCACAAACTACCCAAGAAGGTTTTGCTCTGATGATGGGTGTCAATCATCTTGGACACTTTGCATTAACCGGACTATTGTTGGATCGATTACTCGCCACGCCGCAATCTCGCATTGTCACAGTAAGTAGTGGTGCTCATGGAAGAGGAAAAATTGATTTGGATAGTTTTCACACTATCGAGGCAGCTAGGCGTGGTGCCTATGGTAATAGCAAATTAGCCAATATGCTGTTCACATTAGAACTTCAGCGTAAGCTCGAGTCTATAAATGCTGATACGATCAGTGTCTCAGTCGGACCTGGCCCAACAAAAACGGATGGAGCCAAGGCGGGGATTCAATCCATAAAAAACCCTTTCTTGCGCCGCGTGATCGATGGGCTTGCCAACGTGCTAATTGAATCACCTGAAGGAGGTGTAATGCCTAGCTTACGGGCAGCCACTGACCCCCAAGCACGTGGCGGCGATTACTTCGGGCTTAGTGGTTTTATGGGAATGCGTGGCTACCCAACAGCGAAAAAGCCTGCCAAGGCAGCTGACAATAAAGCGTTGGCAAAAGGGTTATGGGAACGATCAGAAGAATTAACAAAGGTGAAATTCACCGCTTTTTAAAAAAATACTATTGGGTATAGAAAATACTTCAACGGGTTTAAACGCTACCTATCATACCAGCGTGCAATTTTTTCCACGGGTTAATTGCGGGCGTTCCATGCCATCCAAAGCGTTCCGCGGCGACGCCGCAAGCGGCGACGCCGCAAGCGGCGGCCCTACAGAACATAGCAGGGCTCGCGCTTGTCATTGATCATGAGCCTGTCGAATGGCGCGATTGCCGCCTGACGTCATAGTTCACCCCGCACTTATAAAGAGTCTTCTAGAGAGCACCAAGAGATGACTCAATTGGTCACATATTGGGGTAAAGTAACACGGAAAAATTATTGCGAAATCATCGTTTTTAAAGCTTATTACTATCATCCCAAGCAATTTACGTAATTGCAACAAACCCCTTAGTAAGCGTTAACCCATCTACCCATCCCCTGAAGAAAATACAAAACGAGTGTCCACTCCTCATTGGGTGTCATTTTACAAGACCATGAAAACAAATAAATATTTTATGCAATCCTCATCCGCCAAGCCCCGTCGTTCCGGTTTTACTCTGATCGAATTGTTAACGGTGATTGCAATCATCGGAATCCTTGCAGCGATATTAATTCCAGTTGTCGGAGGTATTCGTGAGAAAGCAGCGGTGTCAAAATCCATAGGCAACTTGCGCCAGATGGGGCAAGGCTTGGGGCTCATCATGTTGGAAGGCGGACCGGGCATCCCTCCTGGATACTATCCCAATTATGGTGGCATAGACGAGGAAGGGTCTCGCTACGCACTAGCTCATCTTATCGGGTTCCAGCTTGGATTGACGGCAAAAGTAGACGATGAGTATGCTTGGTTGATGGATCCTAGTAAGACGATTTTTCAAAGTCCACTCAGTGATAAAGAATTTACAGGTGTGCAAGCGGAGATTAGGTCGACGTCGGGGTATGGATACAATGCTAGGTATTTGTGCAGCAATAATTGGGCAAATGCGAATCTCGGGCTCGGGCTATACAAGCGGGACAACAGTGGAGAATTGGTTCGTGCCAATCTTTCGCAGGCACAGGTTGAATACCCAACGCGAATGGTCATATTTGCTGAGAGTGAGCAGGACGGTAAGGAACAGCAACGAATTGATAGGGATACGCCACCGAGCAAGGCTTACAACAATGGTGCGCATTACTACTTTGCCGATGGCCATGTCGAGTTCATGGATTACGACCATGTCATGCTGAACTGGGACCGGTATTTCACGCCTGGCAGCGCCGACCTAAAGGATCCTGAGGAATCCTGATTAATCAACAGGAGTAGGATTTTAAAAAAAAAACCGTTCACCTCATAAACGGGTAGTGACTCGGAAGGGATTGAAAAGTCATCACTCTTAGCGATTTCTGAATGCTCCCGTCAAAGCCTCTCTACGCATGTGCGTCAACCTAATATCTGAAAGTGCTACTTCATCTACTTGCTACGCATCAAAGGTGGGAGAGCCTCCAAAAACAAGTTGAATGAATTCTTGGTGCTGTAGGATCATTCCTACCTTTGCGGAACATGGGTACGCAAAACCGGGACGCCCAATTTGTCTTCTCTTCTGTTTTTTACCACCCACTCTCCCGCGGACGCGGGATCGTTAGAGAGCACAGAGGTCACAGAGCAACTCTGACGTTTTATTTATTTTTTTCTCTCTCCCCTAGGTGATCTCTAGCGCATGGACGCGGGTGGTTCATATTCTGGGGTTTCTTTCTGTAGATCAGAGCACATAAGCGGTCTCCAGCTCAGTTGGATTCTTAATTCTGGAAATCTGACCCCAGCTTGAAATCTCCATCGGCCACCCCATTTCACAACTAATCAATTTGTCCATACAGCTTGCCGAGCTTATTTGTAATCAATGTTGAACTCTAGAGTTTTGAGGCGAGTCGTCGGATCATTTCCTTAGGTTGACGCACATGCGCTCAACGGGAGAAGGTGATTGTATTTTCTCCGAAAACATCGAAGGAACCGTAATCAAACGCGCGCCCGGTTTGAATAATGATGGGTGAATATTGATCCTTCATCATGATGCGCGTGCGCGACTCGTTGGTCCAGGATCCGCAGCCCTTCACGATTTTCACAGCCATATAGGCGTCGCCGTTGCTGGCAAAGATCCAGTCGTCTTTCTCCGCCATCTCCATTCCCGGAGTGAGATCCACCCCATCTTGGTTACTGATCGAAGCCATCGCCCTCGCAGCGCGCACGCGGACTTCCACATCCTCGTTGGGGTCGTTCATCACGCTCTCCAGTGCAGGGAGCGCGTCCTCCGTCTCCGGTCCGATCATTTCAAGGAGGATGGCAGCCCGCAAACGCGCATCCCGGTCGTTATCACCGAGAAGCTCCGCCACAGGCAGATCCGGGGACGGCCCCAAGCGGCTGAGAACCAGCCCGATGCCGCGGACATCGACTAAATTCCGCCGAGCCGACTCGACGAAAGCGGGAATCTGATTTTTAGTGGGGAAGGGCTGTTGAGCCTTCCATTCCGGCTTTCGTTGCAGCCACTTTTTTACCAGCGCAACGCTCTCATCGAGCTGACCTTGGGTCGGACTCGCTGCCAAAAGGGGCGCTGCGAGTGCGAGCAGGAGGCAAAGTGCGGTGCGGGCCATGGGTATGTTGAATGGTTTTTAGAAGCCAAAAAAAGGGCGCCCGTTATCGGGGCGCCCTTTTGAAGTAATTGTATGCGGCAGTCGCTTAGCGAGCGCGGCGGCGAATCATGACGCCAACCATTGCCAGCATGCCTGCGAAGAACGCGTAGGAGGATGGCTCGGGAACCAAGGCGACTTGGAAGTCGCTGATTTGAGCAAACGCTCCAGAAAAACGGTTGGAATTACCGATCAGCCCGACAAACTCAACGTTGTTGAAGGTTTGAGCTGAGAAGGATGTGGCAATGTTGCTGAGATCGTTCGGATTGTAGTCCACGAAGTCATTAGCATCAAACGCAGACCATTCCAGACCTGCTGTATCTCCCGAAAAGCCCTCGTCGGTGAATCCATTGTCACCCACGCCAATGCCTTGGTTCGCTATGTAATAAGTGCCGCTGTCGCGAAGCACGAAGTTAAATCCCCCGGGAGCGAGCGAACCTTCTTGAAGATTTTGAGGGGAACTCATGCTGAAGGAACTGGCGGACGAACCGTCGAAGCTTTTGCCGGTGAAGCCGTAATCCGCGCCATCCCAGACATACATGAATCGCATCCGTTCGCCACCGCCACCAACGTTTGTAGTGCTCATTTGAATGGCGTTTAAGCTGTTGTCGTTCCGTATCCTGAGTTGGTTGATCCCGGACTCATTGGGAGTTACTGGAGTCCCTATTCTCGAAAATTCGAAGCCTCCGTAGAATTTTTGATCAAGGGTAAGCGTATCACCATTGAAAAAGACACTAGTGTCGCTGAAATTGTATCTTTCTACTCCACTGGGTCCCGGAGTGAGCGGGACATCAAGTGCACGAGCCACCGCGACATCGCCGGTGACCTGATCGAAGTTGAGATTCACGTCTTGAGCCTGAGCAGTGAATCCGAGGGCGCAAACTGCGCAGATGGAAGTGAGAGTGAGGGCTTTCTTTTTCATGACTATATTCTTGGGTTACAATTGGAGGTTAAAAGTAATTCAACATACGCTGCTTACTACAAAAATAATTGCTGAGTTCTGGATGGGGTCAAGTGTTGAGGGCCAATAGTTGTGACATATATAAATTAATGTGTGACTATATATGTTAATAAACTGTCCACTTCTTTGAGGCGGTTTCAGAGAGTCCACATTCTAAGCAATCGACTGATATTTTTTATATTTGAGACTCTTTTTTCGTGCAGTGTCTGATCTGATATTTGTGAGAAGTGGAGGGACGGCCTAAAGGCCGGACACCGAATCGGATGGGCAGTATTCCAGGGAGTCGACCGTTTGTAGTATCCGCAGAATGCTCGTAAAACACGGGATGAGACTGAATCAATGGGCTACTATTGCATTCAGTGATGAGTTCTCACGGATCGCTGGGAGTGAGGGTGATTCTGTGTTGCGTGTTATGGTCGCCAGTATCTCCCAGTTGCTTTTGAGCTCTGGCTTTTTCTGTATGATTGAAGGGGTTTGGTGACGAAAATTAGCGGGTCTGGTTGACTGCGATGGGCACCTCTTGAACTTTCGTATTGTTACAGGCATAGCGTGAAAAGCCACAACTCTCCGCTTGCGCTAGGAAGGGAACAATAGACAGTATTATCTCGTCAAATCCTACTGCATGACCCCTGTTTCTGATGCTTCATACCTCCCTGAACTTTAACCGGTCGTTCAAAGAGTCCTCCGAGTTGAAATACGAAAGGCGGATTGCGATGTTGGACTGATCGAGGGTCTCTCAGCTATCACAGAAACCGTAAATGAATTTTTTTCCTAATCTATGATGTATCGATTACCAATTTTGTGGTGTGTATGTTTGCAGGCCGTTTGTGTGAGCTTACCTGCGGCGGACTATTTTGTGGCGAAAGATGGCGACGATGCGAATGCCGGATCCTTCGCCGCGCCGTATGCGACCATCGGAAAAGCGGTCGAGAGGCTTGAACCGGGGGACAACCTTTACATTAAAGAGGGCGTTTATCGGGAGTCCGTTACGCTGAATCGTTCCGGGAGGGCCGATAAGCCAATCACGATCCAAGCCTACGGTCTGGACCAGGTCGAGATCAGTGGGGTGGAAGGAGTCAAAGCGGAATGGACGCTCCATGATGCGGCGAAAGGAATCTATTCGATCGGATTGGATGCGAAGGTTTTGAACGAGGAGATTGTCAGGGACAGCTTCCAGGTGTTCGTCGACAGGAAGTCTCTGGTGCCGGCCCGCTGGCCGAATTGTAGTTACGATGAATTACTAACCCGCAAAGGCTGGCAAGAGGGTGGCAGGGATGCGCGTTTTGGCTATTTCTATGTGCCCGAGCTGGTCGGCAGTGAGCTCGATCTGGAAGGCGTGGATATTTACCTCAACATTATTCATCAGTTCTTTACCTGGAAACGCCAGGTGACTGCCTTTGATCCGGAGACGGGACGCCTGGACTATCCGAAGGATATGGTAATCGCACCGCATTTTTTCAAGAAAGATACCTACTGGGAGCGTCAGGGATGGTCGAATGATTATTTTTATCTAGAGGGAAGCTATGGTTTGCTGGATTATCCGGGGGAGTTTTTCTACGACGCCGAAGCAGGGAAGTTGTTTTTGATTCCACCGGATGGAGTTGACCCCAATGAGGCACTAGTGGAGGTCAAAACGCGCCTCTATGGAATGCAGGGCAACGGACTGGATCATGTCAAAATTGAAGGGATCAATTTTTTTGGCTGCACGTTTAGTTTTGAAGGTGCCGACGGTTTAGTTTTAAAGAATATCACTGCGCTCTACACCATTTCGCAAACGAATCTGCGTGAGGTGCGTAACGCGAATGATTGGGAAGAAGTGCAGACGGCTGTCAGAGGCCGACGCAATTTACTGGAGGATGTGTATATTGCGTACGCGACCTTGAATGGCCTCAGTTTTTGGGGAACGGGCAACGTGCTCGATAATTCGATCATACACGATAGTGGTTATTCTGGATCTCTAATTTATAAGTGCCTCGCCATGGGGGGCGAATCGATCGCCAGGCAATCCACCATTTTCAACAGTGGCAATGTAGGGATTCACTTTGTCGGACCGAACTTCCTGCTTGAGCTCAATCACGTCTATAACAATGGGCTCTTGAGTAATGACGTTTCCTCGATCTACACGGCGGGTGATCGGGCCAAGCGATCACGGGTCACCCACAATTGGGTGCACGATAACCCGTCACCCACCGGTTCGATCGGCATCCGCGGGGATGATCTGACTCGTGGGCTAACGGTCGATCACAATGTGGTTTGGAACACGACAGTGGGCATCACTGTAAAGGGGGACGATAATTCGGTCTTCAACAACACCGTCTTTAATGCTGAGAGATGGGATATACTCATGGAAAAACAACCCGAACCTCGGAAGGAATTTCAGGTGGAGGCGGCTGAAAAATTCCTGGATGCGCAGAATCAGAACACGTTCTACTATAATAACCTCGTGAACGACGAAACGTCCGTTAAGCATGGCCCGACAGTAGATCCGATTCCGATTGAGAAGAGAGGCTCCGGTTTTATTTACGACTCCGATCCGCCGCTGGTTGATGTGGAGGCACTGGATTTCCGGCCACTTGAATCATACCGGAAAGAACTGACGGGTAAACCGCTTCCCACGGAAACAGTCATCCCGGTGAGCTTGGATCCGGCGAGCGATCCATACATTGGTGCCTACGGATTTGATGGGGACTACTGGAAGCCTGGTGCGATCCATGGGATTCGCTATCAGCTGATCGAAGAGGATGGCCGGTCAATGCTGCGATTTAAGTATTCTCTCCCTTTGCTGGCGGAGGATACCTTGACCGTGACAGTGAATCGTGAGTTCCCGATCACTGCGACGGTATCAAAGGAACAATCCTTTCGTTCCTTTACCATACCAATTTCCGCTTTCAAGGGAGAAAATACCGTGACCTTCGGCTCCAAACTGTTTGGCGAAATCTCTGTGGAGGCCAGCATTGAAGATGCGAAAACGGTTTTCATGCAGCGCTTTGCGGAGCCTTCTTACATTCGGTGATATGGCTTGACATGTTGGCGCGCAGACGGCGTTAAGCTGACACGACTATTGGAGTGGCGCGCTTCAGCCGCCATTTGATTTCTCTTTGCTTCCGCGTGTTTTGACGGCTTGCTTTCTGCGCTGAGTCTGACGACGGCTGAAGCGCGTCGCTCCTTGATTCCGACGGCGGCCCTCTCTCTGACGGAGGCTAGTGCACAGCGCTTCGTGCGCGTCGAGCTTTCCTGACCTGAGCTTGTCGAAGTGTAGCCGACGTAAATCGGCGGTCCAGGATGAAGGCGGAGCGGCTACATTGGTATGAGCACCAAAACAAACCACCCCGTCTCGCTGCGCGACCGACCCCTTCTTAGCCAAGCATATCCTTACATGGCGCCATCCAAGCTCGTTGAGTTGGGAAGTCGCTGGAACGAAACATAAACCAAACATAAAGAAAGGAAGAGACAAAAAGCCAACGATGGAAACTCTCAGTTCAAACCCAGCAGGTAATTACCCCTGCGCGGAAGGCCTCGTGCAGAATCCCGAAGTCGGCAGCCCGCAGGGCGGCGTAATTAGTCCCCTGCTCAGTAA
>Ga0222662_1000251_pt1 | contig 49529 bp, 92 predicted proteins | sample AntAcemetagen600_FD_179821 | JGI IMG/M metagenome (GOLD analysis project Ga0222662, IMG submission 179821) | Saline water microbial communities from Ace Lake, Antarctica - #600 | ecosystem: Environmental > Aquatic > Non-marine Saline and Alkaline > Saline | place: Antarctica: Ace Lake... | reverse complement strand
TTTAACAGCCATGACTAGGTAACGACCTGACCAGTAAGGATTTTCTTTTAACAGTTCATTCTCACCTGACGGTTTCATAAGTGGCATTTCAAAATAGATAATAGACCCTGCGGTAATTAAACTATTACCATATACTTGTAAATCTACATTTACGTTTCTCATTTGCAATCTTTGTGATAGTTTGTTTTGTATCGTCTGGTCTACAGGTACACGTTCATAGTCATTGTGTATATTAGTTGTATTGGTAGTGGTCATTAATTTAGCATTAGACTTCTCTGACAGATAATACTGGTTGCCATCAAACTTAGAAAGTGGTAAGGTGCCTTTAAGGTCTGCTTTGTTGCCATTCTCATGCTCTGTATGAAAGTATTTACCAAAACTCTCATGGTAATCAAAATCAAACTCTTGTATAGTCTTATGAAAACTATCGTGTGCAATCAATTTACTTGCAATCATACCTTCATTTAAATTAAACAAGGTGTTGGCGGGTCGTTGAAAATGGTATTGAATCACTGCAGATAACCCTTTCTCTGTATCACTTTCTTGTGTACTTGCAAGTTGATACCTATATTTAAAAGAGGCAGGTCGAGCAATCGCACCACCTAAAGCTAACATTGATTCAACACTTCTAAAGTGAAATCCGGTTGGCGTTTCGTAAAACAGATAACCCGCATTGTTATACAAACCTGATATGGCCGACTGACTCATTAGATTAATAGCATTCAGTGGTTTTAAATTAGGAATAACGAGTTTGGTGTTTGTTTTAGTTGGTTCATATAGAAATGGTTTCTTACTATTCATACCATCATTATCTCTCAAAATCTTCTCTACGCCCTCCTCAATTGGTCCTGCGTACGCTTGACTTATTCTATTAAAAGAGTTATATACCATCTCTTTTGAACAAAAATAAAGATTATAAAATTGTGCTTTAGGATTAGTAGAGTCTATTATCATACCCTCTATTTTGTAAATATGAAATGGGTGACCTTCATCTCGTAATGCTCTGACACCTTTCATACCTGGCGTACTAAATGCCAGTTCTAATTTTTCTAAACCTGTGATAGGCAATACAGATCGGATATCTTGTGCGTCTTTTATGATTATATTACCTGACATAAAACCAGTGAATATATCTTCCGTCAATTCTACACTTATAACAATTGGTTTTATATTGTACTCATACAATATTCCTTCTGCATCATTTTTTCTATATGATATGATGTTAACCGTTTCTAGGTTGTAATCACCGGGTTGGTGTATTACATTAGGATTATCAATTTGATTTGTCATTATTTAAACACGTATCAGTTTATTATATTCTTTGTCAAAAGCAGATAAGTAATCAGGATTTAATAGTTTAATTTGTCTTAACTGATCTTGTAGTCTTCTTTCGTATTCGTAATTTGTTACCGCTTCAGCGCCAGTTGCATCACTGTTCACTTCAATTTTGTGTGAGTAATCTTCAGGACCATTTGATGTAGTTCTACCACTCGATTGTGTTACTTCGTAATGATGTATAGCACCAGGTTCAGCATATTTGTTTGTTACATATACTTCAAAGTCGTAATCACTTAACGGCCAACCATAATATCGGTCTGTTATATTGTTTAATAATAGAATAACATAATGATATTTAGAATCGCCATATAATTTGTAGGCTATGGTTTCAGGAGATTCACCACTTTGAACATCATATGAATCAAACATAATAAGACTATCTTTAATAGAGCTTTTAATTTTTACTCGTCTAAGAAGATCAGTAACTATTTTAGTGTTACCATCACCTAGTATGTCATACATAATTTTTGGAAACTTAGCAAAATACATTAATATCCTTCAGTAATTTCTTTTTTAGTTATGAATTGTGTTTCTTGGAACTCTAGTGTTACCTTTGTGTGAACTGGTGGAGCACCTTTTTGATTGTTTCTAAATGTGCTAAATTGTTCAGTAGGTCCATATTCAACATTCATATCTCTTAACACACAAGTGCTAATTTTGTTTAAGTATTCATTCTCTTGTCCGAAATAAGCGTAATGTATTTCAAATTCAGATGGTACGTTAAAATGAATATTACCAGATACACTTGGGTGCATATGATACTTGAATAAAAATATAATTTTGTTTACATCTTCCATTTCTTGTTCACTCTTAGGATAAAAATCAAATGTATAACTAAAACTTCTAAACTCTGGTTTCTTAAAAAACATTTCTTCATGTGGATTAACAGCAATACCTAAAGACTTATCTATAAGTTGAGCCGGTCTACCTGCTCCTAATGCCGAAAATACTTCATCTATTATTTTTTTACCAGTTTGTATTGCAACACCCCCAGCACCTGTAGCTAAGGCTTCTTTTAAACCACCTGCGCCAAAACCTTTCGCTATAGCGCCTATTGCTCCTGTTGATTCAACATCATAACTCATAGTATATTTAACTTGTATTCCAGGAGGCATGTACAATCCTATAGCTGCTGTTGCTGTTTTTGCTTTAACTATTTTTGATAATACTGAATTGTTGTTTTTAACAGGCGTGAATGATTTTCCATTTAAACCTTTAATGTTTTTAACTGCATTGCCTGTTAAGGCTACCTCATCCATAATATTAGCAGCAGAAACTCTACCACCAAATTTTAAATCAGCCTCTACATCTTCATAAGAGTTTGACATAGCATAAAATATTATACAATGTCCTAAACCTGTAGATTCTAAATCTCTAGGATAGGATACATGACTGAATTCTAAAGGATTAGCTGTTGCTTTAGCCATAGGGGAATCAGGTACTTCAAATGGTGATTTCTTTAGTAATTGAGCGGCTACTTTTGCCTGACTACCAGACACCGATTTCATAAGACCTGGTACTCCACCTCTTATTCCTTTTGCAAGACCTGTTGCCATGCCTTTTAAATGATTTGCTACGTTTGTTAATGCCATGTGATAAATAACCTTTGTATAGTAATATTTATAATGAAAAAAAGACAATCGTATAAAGGTATTTACAGACCAACCAATCCAAGCAAATATGCTGGCGATCCTAAAAGAATCGTCTATAGATCCGGATGGGAAAAGAAATTTATGTTATATTGTGATAGGAATGATGATATAATCCATTGGGCAAGTGAAGAATTGGCGATACCTTACATTAATCCTATTGATAGAAAGAGGCACCGTTACTATCCTGACTTTATCATAAAAACAAAAAATGGCAAGCGTTTTATGATAGAGATAAAACCAGCCGCCCAAACTAAAAAACCTAAACCTAGAACAAAGAAGTCAAGAGCATTTATGAGAGAGAGTTTAGAGTATATCAAAAATGTAGCCAAATGGCAAGCCGCTGATGTGTACTGTAATGATAATGATTTGGAGTTTAAAATCTTTACTGAAAAAGAATTAGGTATCTATTAAAAATTTGAAGCGTTTGCTTGTCTATCGAAATAACTATCACCTGAACTTGTATTAATAGGAGTAAACATACTTGTATTATTTACTTTTGTTTCACTAGATGTAGGTTGATTATTAACTACTGTTGTTGTAGTATTACTTGATGATGTGCCTTCACCTTTTAAATCTTTTTTAATAGTATCTGGTTTCTTAAATTTATCTTGTTTAGATCCTGTAATACCTTCTATATCACCAGTTGCGCCTTGCATAATTTTTGTGTCAGGTTTTTCAGTTGTCACCATATCTTTTTTAACTATAACATAGTTACCTGATTTATTATCTTTTGCAACTTTAACTTGGTCTCCTATTATTTTAGCGATCCTCTTTGCCTTCTGTGGTTTGCTAGTTTCAAAATTTTCACCGTTATATTGGAATACGCCGTCTTGAAAATTATATTTACCGCCAATAGTTTCTTTACCTGATTTATTATCTTGAGCCACTTTTTCTGCGACACCGGCGTCACCTGTATTAGCTGGCATTAAAGGTTTTTCTATTATAACTTTAGCTTTAGGTGAACTTGTATCTCCATAATCTCCATAATCCATTTCACCCTCCAAGCCTTGATATTTGCCTGTACCATCTTTTTTATCTTTCTTTTCTTTTTTCTCCTGTGATTTATCATCTAAACCTAACAGTTTACCTATGGTACTATTTTTAAACCAATCTACTAGTGCGTTTAAACCTTTTTTAAGCAAATATAGTCCGGCTACTACCGTAGTTACTATGCCTGCGAATGCTAACATAGGTATTATTATTGGTAATAATGGTGTTATGATACCTAGTAACAAGGCCATTCCTGCTAGAAAAATTCTTTTAACAAACTTTAGCAATCCTAGAGAGGCCATTTTTATTGATTTACCAAATGATTTAAGCCCGCCACCTATACTTGTCATTGTTTTACTAAAACTTTTTTTAACTGAATTAAATGATTCAGATAATCCACCTATAAACTTAGCAGTAGATTTAATTCCTGATACTAATAAACCAAATGTTTTTTGAAATTGTCTAGCTATATCAATGATTGGCGCAAAAGCAGCTACTAAAAAACTAGGAGCGTTATCTTCTAAAGATCGTTCAAATCTATCTAAAAGATTGACAGCTAAACCACCTTTACCTGAATATAACTTTTTTAATTCCTCTGTGTTTTTGATTTCGTCTTGGTTGTTTTGAAAGTTTTTTAGTAAGTTTGCCTTTTTTGATTTAGATAATGTATCTTCACCTGATTGAAATCTTCTTATTTGATCTAAATAGTCTTTTTCTTTATCTTTTAAGTCTTTTTCTTTTGCTAAAAGTTTCTTTCTTTTTTCAAATAATTGTTGATCTGTTAAAATTGTAGCTCTAACTTCTAAATTGTTATTTTTTTTATTAACAAACAATTCTTTTTCAGCAAATATATTCTTTTCTCTTAATCCTTGTATTTTCTCATCTGTATCTGCAAATTGGTCTGTTAAACTTTTAAATACTTTTTCTGTATCTCTAAATCCCTCACCTAAATCGCCTATACTCACATCAAAGTTCTTTAAAAAAGTCTTTAAGTTACCATAAGCCGTTTGTATTTTCTGATTACTACCTGTCAGTAATGCTTTTTGAAAAGATTCAGCTGTTTTTGACAAAGATTTAGTAACATCAGGCACAACAGATTTTAAAATACCAGCAAATTTATTTGCAAGTTCTTCAGTTTGTTGTTCCGCTAAATCTTGTACTGTAGCTACTATTGCCATTATTTTTTACCTTTACTTGAACCTGAACCTGTGTATAGACCGAACCATGCGGCACCAGCACCAACTACGATTGATACTAAGCCTGATTGTTCCATAGTAGGTGTTGGCATGTTCATATACCAAACTATTACTTGATATAGTAACACCATATATACTGATATGAATATTCTAGGGAATATTCTCCAAGCGTCTACCGCTCTAGCCAGATGAATTAATTTAGCATATGGATTCGGTCCTAAGTCTTTTACAGAAGTATCAACCTCTAATTCTACAGTAACCTTTTTAGTCACCGTATTTTCTTTAGATACCGGTTTTACTGTGTTTTCTGTGTTTTCTTTTACTATTACTGGTTCCATTACTTTTGTGTCTCTCTCTGTCTTTTTTCGTTTTCTTCTTTAATATAACTTGTAAGTAAATTAACATAAATGTCACGTTCCCACGGCATTAATGATTCAATCTCTCTCAAGCTATATTTATGATGTTGCATCAGAGCAAAATTAGTTTCGAAGTAGGCCTCTAGGCTGTTATGGGAGAGGCTGATCCGAAAAAATCTTGTACACCTGATAGTGTCACTTTACTCTTAACTTTCGTTTTAGGATTTTCTATTTCCAATTCGTGTGTTAATTTTGGTATTGTTTCGAAAAATTGTTTAAGTTTTTCAAAGTTTGATTGTGATAGATTTTCTAAAAACTCTTTTAACTCTTCCGCACTACTGTCTGTGGAATGATAGACTTTTTCACCCTCAAAAATGTGGTCAATACAACCAACAAGAACAGAAAACAACGTTTCTGTATTTGCTTTAACATCTTCGCCAGCCTTTAATGAAATACTATCTATTGTAGGATATTTAAATATAATACCTAAGTTTTTTTGTTCGTCAATCATTATTTTATTAGTATGACTATCATCTACTTGAACCTCAACTTTACTTAAATCAATTGAGATGTCAGCATATGTTTCGTTGTCATCTGGACATAAAATCTTTATCTTTGCTATTTCACCTACTGACTTAGCTCTTATTTGTAAAAACAAATATTCTAAATCAAAAATAGGCAGTTTACTTGCGTCAACTTTCTTAAATGTACAAGCGTCAACTATATCTTTAATTGCTTGCACCAATTCTTTTTGGCCACCTGTTTCAGCAGCTATTAAAAGTATCTTTTCCTCTTTTACTAAAAATGGTCGATACTTAACTTTTATATCTTGCGATGGTAAAGTCAACTCATATGTAGGTACCTCTACTTTAGGTAATGTCATTATATCTCCTTATTACTATTACTATATTAATTATAAAAATGGTGGAAAAACTTTTCCGCCAAATACTCGACCAATAGGCAAATTTCTTTTCGCTGTATTGACCACTTGTGCACCTGCTCTTTTCAATTCAGGTGGTAATCTATTTAGTATGCCTCCAAATATCCCTCCAAAACCAGGTGATGGTTTGATTTTAGGCAAAGTACCAAATGATTTGCCAACTGTAAAATTGTTTACTTGGTCAATACCTAAGTTTCTCCAATTTCTGTAATTCAGTGTAATTGGTAATTTTACTATGTCATTCACAGAACCATAACTATAATCGTAACTACCAATTGTTTGTGGATAACATTCATATAATCTAACCATATATGTAACTCTATCTCTATCATTCTCGGCTTCAAATGAACCTAATTGCATAATATCAACTGAGCCTGTATATTCTTCATAATAATTCATATTGTGTGAGTTTATATCAAAAATCATTTTCTGCCAAGTTTCAAAAAACATTCTTTGTCTTAAAAACTTGTCGCCATAAACCGATAATTGTACTTCTCCTGGAAAATTGTAACCCGTTGGCATTTTTCTTTTTGGTCCATAAGTGATACTATCTGCTGTTGTAACACTTCTTGCCGGCATTTCAATACTTTCACACATCATACCAACAGTTCTTGCCAATTCTTGGCCGCCTATGTCATTTATACCTTGTTTCGCTACGGCTCTTGCTTCTATTTCTTCGTTATCTAATCCTTCACTGTTGTTACCTAAAACTATGTTATTTGGCATATTAAATCTAACGAGATAACGAGTAGGTCTAGCCATACCCTCACCTTGACCAATATTGGCCATAAATCGGCCTATTGTGCTTTCACTAGCACCAATACTTTTACCTGGAAGTTCAGAAGCTCTTTTTAAAATACCACCTGTTGTCAAAGTGTTATCTCTAGGAAGACCAATTCTTATATCTTGGCCAAATATTCTTGTCCCGCCTCTTAAAATTGCCATTACTTACCTTTACATTGACATTGTTTTATGCCAAATAATTTTGCTATAATTCTTTTAATTGTTTTCATTAAATCATTCCTCTACTATCAGCATAAACTTTACTTGTTCCAGCTTTCTTAAATTGCTGTACCGGAAGATAAACGGCCAACGCCGCTTCATCAAAGTCTATTCTTAAAAATTGTGATCTTACGTGATTATACAAATATTTTTTAATTGTTGGTTTAACTAAATTAATATTTTTTACACCATCATAACTAGCATCAATCTTTGTTTTTTCATTTAATCCACCATCAGCAAACTTTTGCATACGTTCTAATAATCTAAATCTCAACATTGGTGGTAAATAATGAAAGTTCATTCCCATAAAACCACCTTTAATTGGTTCTAAAGGTAAGACTAAAGGAAACGTATCATAGTAAGGTAATGTCTTTTTAAACTTTGGATCATAAAAAAACATATTTAATCGGCCAACACTAGGTCTACCAATTAACTTACCTTGATTCATTAACTTTCTAGCAGTAATTCTATCAGCAAGTGAAGATACATTATTTCTGTACCAATTTGCTGATTTCTTTATACCACCTTGTTTATCTACTAATGGGTCTAGGATTGAAGCCATATCTATATTTATACGCTGGAAATAAAAAAAGAGGCCGTTATTTCTAACGGCCCCTTAAAGCATTCAGTTAAGAGAGAGATTACTCTTCCTCAGCCAATTTACTAAAGTAAGACAACGTATCGTCATCATCACTTGACTCAGGTTTAGAGTTAACCGGAGCGCTTTTCACCGAACCGTTGGTCTGAGGCGGGAGGCTTACATTCTCAACGGTACTGGCGTTTCTATCACCCGTAATTACCCTATTCAGTTTCTCTTTGAGTTCATCATAGGTTTTAAAATTACTAGGGTCAACGAAAGCTTTTAGAGCGTGTTGTTTTGACCAGATTTCTTTAATCTTATCATCACTTTCAGCAATTGCTGATACACTCTCAAATTCAGACTTATCATAGTTCCAATAGCCATCAACTTTTCTGATTTTTAGTTTAAAGTTTGCACCTTTCCAAAAATCAAATGGATTGATTGGACTTTCATCTTCAAATGCTGGTTGCATCGCTTCAGTAATCTTATCAAATATCTTTTTACCGAATTTGTATAATTTTACTTGACCTTCATTTTCTGGATGTTTTGGATCACTTACTACTAGGATATTAGCATGATATGATAATTTTCTTTTTCTCTTACGAGCAATTTCTTTATCACTATCTAAACCAGTATTCCATAGTCTTGTATTTTCTTCACTAACAGGATCTTTTTGACCAAGTGTTGTTAGAGAGTTTTCAATAAACCAACCCCCTTTGTCTTGGAAAGCATGTGACCATACTCTTTGCCAAGGTAAGTCTTCACCCTCAACTGATGGTAAGAATCTAATAACAGCATAGCCGTTACCAGTTTTATCCATCTCTGGTTTCCAAAATCTATCGTCCTGATATTTGTTTTTATTTGATTGATCTTCTGGAGCAAGGTTTTGCTCTAGTGCTTTTGTTAGTTTGTCAAAGTTACTTGACGAGCTTTTTAACGTTTCGAAATCCATATTATATCTCCTTTGTATGTTTCGTATTGTTGTATTTGTGTTACCTGTTTAATCGGTATCATTTTTATTTATAAGACTTTTTTTGTCTTTCTTGTTGTTTCACCCACTTTTTTAATTGATTGGGATCATGTTTAGGAAGACTCTTATTCATCCTATAATTCTTGTACTTTTCACACCAATTTACTATGGTGTCTAAAGTTCTATAAATTATATTGTCAAACATATGTCTATATTATATCACACTTTACTAAATTTGTCAAGTGTCCTTTCAAACGACATATACTCTAAATTCTTTAAACCAGCCCATTCGTTTATAGGGGAGCTTACTGGTGTTTTACCACTATTTCCATCTGGATTGACTTTAATAAACTTAACTTTAGGATATTCCGTCATTAAAGTTTTCCATTGATTAATCCAATTAACAGATGGTATTGGTGAAGCCTCTGGTACTCCATAATACTTTGTACCCTTGTACATATTATTAATTTTATGAGTGTCGCTGACTAAATCGTGTCCAATTAAATATAACTCTTGCAAATTCTTTTCTCTTATTAACGCCACTCTTCCACTAGAAGCACCACAAGCCCAACCACTATCTCGTTGACCTTCAACTAAATCATCTAAAGAGTTTGCCTTATCCTCTGGACTAGTCCAACTTACATAGGTACTTGTGTGATTAATATTCTTTTCAACAACTTCTTTTTTATTAGATTTTGATTTTAATATTTGTACTTTGCCAGCAAGATTGGAACCATGAAATACAAACTCTTGTTTATCATCTCGTTTGTTTTCTAATTTGTTTGATTGGTACTTGTCAATTAATTCTTTATCTTCATTCTTCATATTACCATAGACTAATGTATCGTATGTTGGTGCTGGTATTCTAGTCCAATTTCTTAACCAAGTTTCATTCTTATCACAATAACCACTTTGATATATCTCGTGCATGATTCCATGGTCAACTGCTGTCAATACATCAGGTGTAAAATCTCTATACAAAGCATTACAACCATAAGTTCTCCCATGAGGTTTTAGTATTCTTAAATCAAATGACTTTCTACTTTCACCATTACCTATACAAAATACTTTACTCATTTACAAAGACTTCTTTCATAATCATTTTACATTCTGTTTCATTAAATCTCATAAATGGTTTTAATCTGGTAAGCGTAGATGAGATTTTAGGCCATACAACTTTCTCGGTAATTTCTTTAGTCCAATTCTTACTAAACGATAAGAAGTGGTCAAACACGATAGCGGTTTGTAAGGATAATTTCTTTTGTATAAGTAATCGTAAAAATCTAGGATGTTGTCCGCTATGGCATAGAAAACCATCATCAAAAGAAATACCACGAGCATGAAAGTCATTAACAATAGATGTACAATCACTTCTAAAGTGGTAGATAAAGGATTCTTTACGTTTCTTATAATCCAGGAACACATCTTTACCATCTCTTTGTAAAAGGTTACCAATCCATCCCTTACTATCTGAAGCAAAGTTTGCAACAAAGAAATCAAGTATATCATTTTGTCCATATTGTTTGCTTAACTTGTAAAAGAAATAACGATCATTTCTTTTTGTAAATGTTTCAAGTTTAACGTTAACCTTTCCTTCATATTTAACATAATCATAAGTTTTTGTTGTGAAGTGTAATTTAACTCCCAAATATACTTTAAATACATCAAAACCATCATACATACTAAATTGGCAATTGGCCACATTTAGGATATTTTAACATTCTCTTGTTTGTAGCTTCTAACTTAATCTTTTCTTTTAATGATTTTGATATTAATGGTTTTGCTAATGATGGATCAATATCATTTTCTTCACAATATAAGATTACAGCATCCATGTAAGTGATTCTCTTTTCTTTTACTATACTTTCGATCTTTAAACTAAATTCTTTACTATTCATTAAAGTCCGATCTAACTATGTGTTTTCTTAAAGCTCTTAATAGTCTTTCCATATTATCAATAATATCAATTAGACCTTTATCTGTGATGTAATGTTGTTTTGATTTTAATTTATCGTATTCTTTTAATGAAATCTGTACCATTGGTGTTGGTGGACTTGCTTCATTTTCGTAACTTGCGTCTTCCGATCTATCGTCTGTCATTATATTCTCCTATTATATAAATGTAGGTTACTAACTCTCGTTTTCACCTACATAGTTGCAACTCTATTAATGTATCATACTTATTTGTTTTTGTCAACCTTTATTTGGTATTTCAGTAACTAAATCAAATGTATGAAATAAAATACATCTTTCAAGGTTACTTGGTATATCTAATACAGCAACATTTTCAGTTAAGTCTTCGTTTACCATATACGTTAACATATAAACTGGTTCACCGTCTTTATTCATACCTGATCTACCTAACGCTAAATGAAAAGGTTTAAACCCATTGTAGTCCAAATACTTTTGAACATTATCTGGAGTTCCACACAACGCTGGTAAGTTTATCATATAAAGTTCTTTATTATTAGCATTTGCTGATAACACAAATAAACTAAAAAAAAGTCCTATTATTGTTTTTTTCATTTGCCCTCTTACGATAAAATATGGGCCACTTTTTTGATTAACTTGCTTGAATCTTATCTTTGTTTAGTTCTTCATAATATTTATAAAAACCATCAATTGCCTTCATCAAATCCTGTTCGTAATCTTTTCTCTCTTTAATAAAACATTGTGAAGTACCATCTTCACTGGCCAATATAATAACTAACTGTTCAATTGGTTTACCAAATGTTTCTTCGTACATACAGGCATAGGCCGTTGTTTGTAAGAAATAGTTTTCAATCCAACTTTCTTCTCGTTCTTTATTAGCTGTTTTAAAATCAATCACAGATAACTTACCGTTGTATTCAGCGACACAATCTACTTGACCAGCAATTGTAAGTTTTTTACTATACATAATTGCTTCTAGTAAATGTATATTATCTATTTGATCTACGTAAGGTTTTAGTAATTTAAACAAGCCGAGTGGTAATACAGCTCTAATACTTGGTGTTTCGTTTTTGATATATTGTTCAACTAAAGTATGGGTTGCTTTACCTCTACGAGCCGCTCTACCCATTTCCCATTGAGCAACCTTTTCGCCAATTGCATCTCTCCACTTTTGTAGGCCTTCTTTTTTAAGAATACCTAATACTGTTGTAACAGATGGATATGCTTTACCATTAATATCATAAAATCTAAAACCGTCAACTGATTTGCCTTTGGTTTTAGGTAGAACAGTTTTATCTAGTTCTATAAACTTAAACTCTTTTTTCATATTATATTCACTTTCATTTATTGTATTCGTATATTATATCATAATTTAATCAAAAAGTCAAGTCTAGGTAGACCGGTATAGTTGTAAATGGTCTTCTATCTTTTCAGGTGAGTTTCTTAACTCTTCCCGTTTCTCTTTTCAGTTAGGATCGTAATTTTCATATTTGGTTTTACCAGCGTCATCACGGTAAGCACGTAAAATCTGTTTACGATTTTCACCATCATTTCTATATGAACAATGGATCCACCCACTGTTTGGTTCTCCAATATTGTGGTATTCCAAAATCAGTTGGTCAAAATCCAAGGTCTCTGCTATGTATTTACATAGTTCAGCATTAGATAATCCATAAACCTCGAAATCGGCCGCCTGCCCTTTAGAGTGTTGTGAATTTACACTTGATCCAATTGCTACACACAACTCTGGACTTCGATAACCACTTGATACTGATACGACTTTACCATAATGGTCTCTTACTTTTTGTAATACATTTTCACATAACTCTTTTAAGTTATTCATGTGGTCTTCGCTAGGGTTATTACTGATACCTTTACGTTCAGCTGTTTGGCTCTTCGTTAGCTCGTTTAGACTAAAATTATTGCTTAATTTCATTTAATTTATCCTTTGCTTTTAATTTTTGTTTTTTCAAGGAATGAATATCGTCCCAAGTCTTATATGTCCTGTCATTATTTCTGATTTCTTCAGCGATAGTAACTTTCTTTTTTAACTCTTTATGATATCCTTTATAGTTCATTTTTATCCTCTTGTTAGTTTTAATATTTTTTCTACTTGTGACTTAATGATTGGTCCTCTGTTAGGCCAATGTATGTAAGGTTCATCACTCTTAGATAGATTATATAAAAACGGTAATATAATTTTCTCTATTTCTTTAAATCTTTGTTCGGTTTCTCCATCTAAAATTTCTTTTGTAATTGTTTCCTTTTCAGATACAATTTGCATAATCTCATTCATCATAGATTTGATAGATGAAACATCATCTTTTACTTTAGATATTTCTAAATTTGAATTTTCAATGACACTAGGGTCTATTGTAGGTGTTGTACTTTCAGCGGGTTTAGTGACAGGTGTTATTCCCCAATCTTCATCAAGGTCAAACCCCCTCATATAATCTGGTATATCGTCAGCCATTATTTTTTACCTCTACTTCTACTTGCTATTCTTTGTTTGTTTTTTGCTAATGCTTGTTGAGTTTTAATTTGTTTGACACCTTTTTTGCCATATGTATCAGCGAGAGTGCTTTGTGGATGTGCTTCGGCTATTCTACTCAAATTTTCTTTCCAGCCGTTGTCATGTTTTATACCACCTACTCCGCTTACAATATTTAGTCCTTTGGGTACCTGTGTAATGTGTTTATTATTATCCAGGTACGATTCCATTTCAGCAATAGTCATCATATCATCAAACTCTTTACCAGTTTTCTTATTTTTAAATGAATATATTGGCATTAACTTTGTATAGGTTTTAATGGGTCAAGGTCAAAGTATTTTTTAATTACTTCTAATTGATCATTATACTCTGCTATTATTTTTAGTTCTTTTTCTATTGATTCTAATACGTCTGGGTGTTCACCAATACCTGAAGCATTTTTCAGATATATTTCAACATTCATTTTGTGTTTTGCAATATGACCTTTTGCGTGGTCTTTGATTGCCTCTATTGTATTTTTTCTATTATATTCAGCCATTATTATTCTCCTTTAATCCTTTTCTTAATATTTCTTCTTCTTCTGGTGTATAGGGTCTTATCATGTTTTTACTTCTCACTTTCTTTATGATACTATTTCTTAAATCATCACTAAATGATTCTAAGTATCTATTATTCATCTGACATAGGACACCATGGTAATGGTTCCAACTCGTCTTGTAATCTTTCTGATTCAGTTTTTTTTCTTTCTTTAGTTTGTCTATCTACTTTGTTTTGTTTTGATTGTTTATAACTAATATCTAAAAGTTCTTGTTCTTTGATTGTTTCTTCTAAGAAGTCTTTGTCCATATATTCGTTATACTAACTCCTCAACTACTCCAATAAGTTCTGCTACTGCTAAAAATATAGCCAACATTATTACAGAACCAGTATATATCGCAACAACACAACCTACTAATCTAACTACACTTTTAACAAGACTAACATAAAAATGTCCTTTGCCAGGATCTTTATTTGTTACTTTCATTATACTATTCCACTCCATCCATCATCAGGTTCTTTTTTTCTTGTAAAACTACCTTTACCTTTTTTAGCTTTAACTACTCTAGGTTTGTACTTCGGTGTTCTTACTTCTTTAGCTATTGGATTTGGTTTTTTAGTACCAAATATATCTTCCCAATTCTTTCTATAAGTTTCATTTGTAACTCTACTCTTACCGTCCCACTTAAATGCCATTAGCAACTCCCTCAGTCCACCATTTAGGTGGTTTAGCTGGTGATTTCCAACTAGCAAAACTTTGTTTCTTTTCTATATAGTATTTCCTATAAGAACCAATTACATCTCCTGGTATCTTACATTCATCAGGCATTGCCGGTGTAGGATCAGTACCAATTACATTTACAGGTATATTTTTAGGTGGATATTTTAATATGTCTTTTAGTTTTTGAATTGTCATGTGGTCTTTTGTATGATTATATCTTAATTTAAATTCATCATTTAAAGACATCATATGAGTATATAACCAATTGTAATGAAAGATATTTTTCATAACCCATAATGTACTAGGGTGTTTAACATGGCCTGCTAGATATAAAACATTATCTAAATTGTTATTAGGGTGTGTCCATCTTTTAATTTTACGACCTGTTTTAGTTTTACCATAATACTCTGTACCATCTAATAGTCTATGAGCTGTAGATAACATCTGTGCTGATTCAACAATCATTTTTACCACATGTTTATCTATCAACATCTTAGCTGCCACGATAGGATTTTTATGTACGTAAAATATATTCATTAGTGTATCAACTTTCTCATTACATAGTCCATCATACCATATTCCTTGGCTAAGTCAATCATTTTTTTATACCACAATGCTTTGAAGTCATCACTTTCAGCATTCTTACATGCCTGTGCTAACTTTTGTAAGTTTTGTACCTCTATTGGTATATGTATTTTTGTTTCCATAGTATATAATATATCACATTACGAGGCGATTGTCAAGCCTCTATTTTCCCAAATTTGTGCCATTTGTTATTATGGTTCTCATTATTGAAAACTTAGGATTGTTCCAATCGATCTTTTTCTCACAATGAGTATCGGTTACACAGGTGGTTTTCATACAACCTGATAGAATCACAGCAATGAATAGTATAATACTAACCTTTATCTTTCCAATCATATATTTGGTCTATTTTAACTTTAATCTCGTCAGGAGACATGTCCTTGAAGTCTTCCATGGTCGCCACCATCTTTTTATAATCTCTTTGTTTCTTACCTAACTTATCCAATCGTTTCTTTTGTTTATTTAACTTGTCTTGTAAATCAATTTCTTTTTGTAGTTTAACAGATTGTTTTCTCATTCTCCACTGCCTTAATGATATGTTAGCAGCGATCAATAACAATACTGCCAATGGATCAAATACAAATATGAGTATCAATATTACTATACGAACTGACTTGTCAAAGTTATCTTCAGCATTCTCACCATAGATTAACTCTGCCACATATTTGATAGGTCCTACTTCGGCCTCTATTTTGTTTTGTTCTAAACTTAATGTACCCTTTTCTTCGGATAGTCTACCAATTTCATTACTAGCTTCTTTGATTGCCGTATTTAATTCTAATCTTTCTGGCTCTTGTTTCCTACGTTCTTTTAGACCTCTAGTTACAAATTCTTTATCTATGTAAACTTCTAATGCCTTGTCTAATAGTGTTAATGTCTTTTGTGATCTATCAATAATAAGTTGTTGTGATTTAATTTGGTTATCTAATAATTCTATTTTTATATTATTACTTGATGTAGGTTTAACTTGATCTAGGTGTGCCTTTGATAAGAAACCAAATATACCCATAGATGTAATAAAGACTAGTATGATAATGGCACCAAACAGATACCCTTTTAATAACCTTGGTACATCACTGTTCCAATTATGATACAACCAACTGGCCGCTACTAACTTACCAACTTCTAGTGCTGAACCCATAGCGATAATAGGTATCACGGCACCAGCAAATAGTGTTGCTAGACCAATGATTGAATACCCAGCCGCTATAATTGATATAGATATGGCGGATAAAAATGTTAATATTGTTAGAAACATAGTTATATTTAGTTGATTGTCTTATCTGAAGCGTAGGTATCTTCTAGTTTTCTAATCTTCTTAATTATTCTGATTACTCTTTTGTCATAATCAGGTGTAGTAGAAAAGTTATCTAATTTTTTAATTAGTTTAATAGGGTCTCTAGTTTTTTCTCTCAACGCTCTAAACTCTTTGTATGCTTGGTGTTCATTTAATAATCTTACATACTCAACAACACTAGCACACTTACTTGGAAAAACTCTTACACCCCAACCTGGCCACTCTGTGATACCTTGTGGTAATAGATGAGCACTTTCTTTACTAAACACTCTTATACCAAATAAGTTTTTTGCCTCTTTGGCAAATCTACTTGAACCCCAACCAGACTCTAATGCCGCTTGACCTATAATCATTTCAAATGGCACTCTCTTACTATGTGGTAAAGTAAAGTTTATATAGTCAATACATTTATGCATTGCTCTCACAAACTGAATATCATTTGTATATTCCATACTAGGTTCAGTTAGTTCCATCTTCTTTACTTTAATAAGATAATCGTTTTCTGCGATTTTAAATATCTTTTTCTCAGCAAATTCATTAGGGTTAAATGTACCATAACCATACGCCACCAATATGATAGCGGCACATAGAAAAGTTATTTTGGTCCAATACCAAGATTTATCTATTAGATTATCCCAATTAACCTTTTTCATTATTTTACTCTTGCTATGTATTCGTATGCTTGAATAGGACTCTCATCAATATCTTCATAAGTATATTTTAATTTCTTTTGAAAAAAATCTAATTTGTCCATATACTGAGCCACATTATCGAATATTACTTGTGCTTGTTTTTCTGTATAGTTATTGTGTATATCTTTTACCCAATTACCCTCATAATAAACTTTTTGTGTACCAGCTAAATTACTTGGTTTTGCCAGTTCTCTAATTTGTATGTACGCTTCACCTATTCTAGTCTTCAAATAGGGGTCTAGTTCTTTTACTTGTCTTCTTGTCATCATATCTCTCCATAATTATATATCAAGGCCAATTCTATTTAACTTTGGTCTAAAACTATAGAAAACCTTATTATGATTTCCTGTATCACCTATATTAGCCATTTGATATAGATGGACCATTTCATGTCCTAACGTTTCCACAAAATCTCTCTTATCTCTGTATTCTGGTAACATTTCTAACCAGTATTGTTTTGTACCTTTTCTTTTCCACTCCCAACATACCACTTGTCCCCAAGTATGAGTACATGATTTACTATCTCTGTAAATTTTTTTGATTAAAATTTCGTTAAATGGAGATAATAGATCATTAAATACCGATTTATTAATAATAGTAAAATACTTTTTAATATCTTTATAGGTAGTTTTATACCTTTTACGAATAGACAAATCTCTTTTGAGAATTTTCTTAACTTTCATACTATTATTTTTCTTTACCTTTATCATTACATTCTTTATCCTCTATTTGACTACCTTTTAATAATGAACATTTATATTCACTATCTGCTTTTAATCTCATTTCAGCTAATACACCATCAAGTATGGCAGGTAAATAAGCTTGTATAATCTGTATTGACTCTAAAGCAAATTGGTGTCCTAGTTTTGACATTTCGTACTCTAATAACTTTTGAGTATTTACATCAATACCATTAACTTTAGATTGTATAACATGGCCAATTACTGCCTTGTTATAGTCATTAGCCATCGCCGAGTTCATAAAACTCGTTAGACCAAACCATAATGTTGCTAGTATAATCGTTAATGTAATCAAGTATTTCTTCATAGTATATTCTCCTTATATTTATTGGTATAGGATACCATAAAAAGACTATAAAGTCAAGCTCTATTTTTCGTTGGGAGGTAAGGGTTTTGGCATGGCCGGAAGAGCTCCGACCATGTGATTCGTTAGAATTATTTGGTATTTCTCATAAAGTCATCATTCCAATCAAAAGTTTCCTTTACTAATTGTTCAGTTAGACCTTTATAAGTCTTATTTAAAGTCTTGTCTTTTACATGTATTAATACTTCAGCTTCTGTCTTATGTAAGCCTTCTAACATCTGTATAAACAAAGTTTCTTTTTTTGTTCTAGTAATTGTATTGTCGCCACCTTCTATGAAAAGGTATAGTTTTCTTGCCTCGTTTCTTAACAAGCCATGTTCCGTACCAACCGGTGATTCATTAGCAATGTAAGGAGGTGTTCCTTCTGGTAAGACCCATTTTATTTTAGGATCAAATCCTGCTTTTAAGATTTGTCTAATGTAAGGAGTATCATATTTTTTTAATACTTCTTTCTTTTTAGGTTTATCTTTAGCGTTATTAATTTTAGTAAAAATTTCATGTACAGTTTCTCCTTGAGAACCTCTAGTGTTAGCTAAAGATGACATAGCTTTCTTACTAATTAAGTTTGGATGTTGTTGTTGTTTTTCTTGTTCGGCCATTATTTACTCCATATATGTTTCAAAAGTCGGATATAACTTCTATCATTGACTTCATTTTATTTTCAATAAAGTATGGTAACAGGAGCGACCTGCTTGGTACTTTATAGTCTTTATACTTATTTATAATGTTTTCCTGTATCGTTAATGGTATCTGTGATAGATCGATTAACTTCTTATTTCTATTGAAATTCTTTTTAGTTTCTGATCCTAATGGTATATTTTCAATATTGGACCATTCTTCCAATTTCTTTTTCGTAATAGGTTTTTGTCTTTCACCAGTTACAAATATATTATCTGGACTTAGTATATTTGGTACACCATCTGATCTATCGCCTTTAATAATTTGTTCTCTTAAAAATTTTACTGGATCTTCTTGTTCTCCTATAAAACCTTTTAAGAAAGGTGACCATTGATATACATTACCATAATGGTGTAATTGTATGAAGTCCTTATCACCTGAAACAATCAGGTATAAATCTTCTTTTTGTTCTTTTACTAGTGTTGCTATTATATCATCAGCCTCACAGTTCTCAACATACATCATTATGTATGGAAAGTTTTTAGATATTTCGTCTTTAACTTCCGTTATAATCTTAAATATATTATCCCAATCAAATGGACCATCTTGTCTGGCCATTTTTCTACTGTGTTTGTATTGTGGGAAGAAATCTCTACGCCATGGATCAGCAGCGTCTGAACATAGTACCATCTGACCATATTCTCCTTTAAACTTTATATTAAACCCTCTCAAAGAATTTAAGACCATATGTCTAATCATATCTTTATTTGGTTTTACATCACCTTTGCCTCTTACTTGAGCCATTAGGTTTGAAATTAGTATTTGGTTTAAATCGACTAGTATCATTTATAATTCTTTTATTTTTTTTAGTTTTAAAATTGTCTTTTCTGCTTCGTTTAATTCTTCTTCTTTTTTTAAAGGTCTACTGCCTATATGATAAGCAATAGCCATAAAAATTATTGTTAATGTTGTGCCTATTAAAAATAAACCTAAACCGTATCCTATTGTCATAATAGTATAGGGGCCCGAAGGCCCCCATGTAACTAACTAGGCGTCAATAGAAGCTACAGTTGCTTTTGTAGGAGCAACAGTGCTAGCATTGTCGTATTTAAAAGGTGTTCCGTATAGAGCGTTAATACCTGCTGATATAATAGCTCTAGTAGGTGTACCTAATCTATACACATGGTTACCTTTAGATTTTGAACCGTAGATCATAAAACCTTCAGCTCTTAAAGTATCAACCATAGCTCTAGGTGACTTTAGACCGTAATTGGTATTTAAAGCTTTCCATGAGATTGATGAACCTCTTTGTAATAGATTAAGAATTTTAGCCTTTTTAGACAATTTTTTTCTTCCTCTAGTTTCCGTAGTTGTATTTGTTTTTTTAGTTAAACCAAACATGATTTATCTCCTTTTGTTTATTATTAAATGCTATTTTACAACCAGCTGTGGCGATTCTCTTAGGAATTTTGTTAGTCATCTAAATTTTCTCCTTCAAACATACTTGAATCATTTAGATCCTTTAAATCTTCTTTTACATCTTTACTTAATGGTTTAGTCTTTGTTGGCTTATCAATTATACTACTATAATCTATTCTAGCTGACAAAGCACTACCTTGATTTTTATTTACTTGTACCAACTTGTCTGATAGTTTTTGTGCTGGGTGTACCATATCAAAATCTCTATAAACTAAACCTCTAATCATATCAACAACCATGGCCAAGTCTTTTGTAAATGATTGTTTTTCTGTTTTAATGGCAAGGTCATATAATTGTCTTAACAAGTTCATACTAATATCATCAACTGCTGTTTCAACAAACTCTTTTGTTTGTTTCTGTTGTATTCTTTTGATATACTCATTATCTTCTGGTGATTTTGTAATACCAGGTTTCTCTACAATTTTATTTAAAGGAAACAAAATAACGTTGTCTTTTGGTGGCAGTTTATCGTTTGACACTATATGATTTCACCTTTAAAGTTTACTCTACCTTTTACCATAAAGTATTCTATTAATTGATTATAACCACCAATTAATTTATCATCAATTTTAATTTGTGGCATAGTTCTTACTGGTTTACCAATATCTTCCATTAGTTTTGTAGGGTCTGAATCAAAGTCTTTCTCTAATGACTTTTCTTCGTATTCAAGGCCAAGTGATTTTATCATATGCTTCGCCTTGTTACAAAATTGACAATTGTTTTTACTGTATATTACTATCTTCATTTTTTTCTTTCATTAAGTTGTCATAAGCTACATTAGCTTTCATCTTAACGTTATATGAATCTACAGCTTCTTCAATTGTGAAGTTATACATTTTATTGTATTCACCCATTGGTAATCTTAAACCAACCCAAGCTCTGTAGTATTTTTGATTTGTGATTGTTACATCTTTAGCAAAGATTTCATAACCTCTAACTGGTGTATTTTTAATTAAGTTAACAATCGTTGACTCAACCTCTGATACAGTTGTCTTGTTATTATTCTTTCCTAACTCTGTAATGAATTGTTTACTAGACTTATTCATTTCACCTTTGATAATGTCAGCTAACTCTGCTTTCGCTATCATCATACCTTTTTCTATTGCTAAATTAAGGTCTGGAGATACGGCAGTACCAACACCAAAGATACACATTTTATCTTTATCTTTACCAAACGTTGGTGTATCACACGCTTGTTTTTCTGAGAAGTCGGCCATATACCATTTCGGTACTTCGTTTAATACTTTACCTTTCTCACTTTTCATCTTATAAGTTGCTGAACAGTTAGCCATCAATAGGCCTGCTACTACAACTGATACTAGTTTTATCATTTTATTCATAATTAATTAACCTCACTTTTTACATTATATACTAAATCTTGTAATTTGTCAAGTCCCATTGAAATATAGTCTAAAAACTCATTAGGACTAACATCTAGCACAATTACAAGTAGAAGTGATATTATGATTATATTCTTAATCATCTAACCTCCCATTCACCATCTATTTTTAAACAAGTCTTTCCTGGTGTTTTAAAGACATGTTTTGGCCGACTATAATATCGGCAATATTCTGGAGCTGAAACATCTCTGTAATAGAATTGAGCAAATAAATCCCAATAACCTGGGGTATAAATACCCTTTTTACCGTCAGCACACTCCAAAATTTCTTCTTTTGAGATTGTATCTCCCTCTTGTTTGATAACAACCTTTACAAAACAATATTGGCCATCAGTTTTTTCTGGTTGTATTGTTTTTACTTTTGAATATAATATCTTTTCTCCAGCCATAACATGATTTACTACTATAGATGTTAGAACCAATAATGATATAATTAATAATAATTTTCTCATTAACCCTCAATCCATCTTCCGTCTGGTAACTGACATGCTGTACCAAACACTGCTTTTCTATTTGGACTTCCAATTCCAACTAAAGGCCATTGTTGTGTAATATCAACTGTAGCGTCATAATCTTTACATTTTAAAGGACCTTTCATATAAGAGCTACTTGTTTTGATAATACCACTATTACCTGATTTCTGATTATACCAATTTGTATATGATTGTTTTGACGGACCTGTATTTAAATGATCTACAAATACGGCATTGTGTACATCATAGTCTGATTTATACATAATATCAGCACCCTTAAAGGCACCTACTAAAGCACAACCACCAATAACATATGGATCTGTAACACCTAAACTCACACAAGCACTCGTAGCCGTTGCTCCACCCAATGTGGCACCAACGGTTGATCTATTGGCTGAGCAATTGGTTAATAATACACCAATAATTAATATTAAAAATATTCTAGGCATTTAATTTCTTTATTGTATCATTCACTTCAAAAAGTTCATCTTCAAGTTCTTGTATCTTTATAGATGGACCTCTAAACTCGTAGTGTTCTAACTTCTCGTTTATTTCTTTTTTCTGTTCTTCTAATTGTTTTATAGTTATATCTTTATTTGACACTTTTTTTATTCTCCCAAATATTATTAAGAAATACTTGTATCAATCTGGATACTTCCACCTCTTGTTCTTTACCGTGTTTATCTTTAAAGACAACTCTACAGGCATTAGCTTCTCTAATAACTGTTTTGTGTTCATCTACAATAACAGCGTCATCTGTATTCTTTCTAAAGTCGTGTGAGCTATAATTTCTATTTGTCATATGGTTTATTATCAGCAGAAATTATTTTACACGTAGATTGAATATCATCTATTAACTCATTAACTTCAGCATCCCTTTCAGGTGTTTTTGAATTATTGTATTTAAGATTATACAATCTATCGCTAGTCTTTTTAAGACCATCTATCTTTAAACAAAAATCACTAATCTTGTGTAACATTATTTTTCACCTTTATAAAAATTGTTTTGATAAAATTCCAATTGTTAGCATTCTGTTGTTTGCCTTGTTCCCATTGAATTTTTTGATACTCTTTAATATCATTAACTTCGTTTACAATATAGTTCTTAACTTTAACGTCTATTGTTTCGTCACTCTTTACCATAGTCATAGTCATTAAGACGGCAATGGTTATCATCATCATTGTTCTCATATTATTTGTCCTCTTTTTTTACTTTTGATTGGTATGTTTAACATAATCAACAAATACTTTAGATTTATTAACTCTAGTATCTGTTTTTACCTCTAAAAACTGCTCATAGGTTTTTATACCTTTTTTAGATTGAGCAACTCTTTCTTCATATGTGCCTCTTTTTTTAGCGTGACCCATTATTTTACCTCCTTAAAAAAGTCTTTTAATGTTTCTACTACATTTTCATATGTGGTATAAGAACCTCCAACTAAATCATTATCAACATATTCTTCAATATGAATATTACCTGCTGGTTTACATTGACCATCTATTGATAGTTGGCCGTCATTCATCATTGTTATTTCAATTTTTTTTGTCATACTATTTCTCTCCTTTTTTATAACCTAAGCTATTTTTATTTTTATATAATTTCTGCCAAGACCAACTTGTTAAATAAGTTGAATAATGGTATATGATTTTTACTAAAAATGTCTTTATTGTTCTCATACTTTTTTTCCCATAGTTTTAAAGTCCTTAACATCAACAATCATATAAGGACCTTTGTTATACGCCACACTAATTGTTTTGCCAATAGGTAATTGTGTGGAGTAAACTCTTTTTTTAGTATCACCTACTATTCTATCACTTGTAGGAACTGATGGCCTACAATTGTAATTTGGCATATTATAACCTTCAAAAGAGTTGTAGTCGGAATCAATATTGACACCTAATGATCTACAATAATTATCGTAGTCTTCTCTCAACTTATTTAATTTTTCGCTTTTAGTTAACATTTAGTTATATTTTATATCTTCTTCTTTTTTCTTTTTCGGAGTATATACTTTTTCTTTTTTAGTCAAGTCATAATACTCATCTTCTTCTTCTGCTTTTTTCTCAGCGTATGTCATTTTAAAAACTCTCATGTATGTCGCATCTCTCGGATTAGGAGCAGACCAATCATCAATCAAATTCTGTAGTTGATCTGTTGTAAGATTAAGATTATTAAAGTTTTTCGGTACTTTGATCATATCTTCTTTAAGAGCTTTTAGATATTCGACTCTGTGAGTAAAAGTTTCTTTTTTCTTACTTTGATCTTTTACTGTTACGTCTTTAAACTCGTTGAATAGTTGTTCTTTAGTGTATAAGTAACTCATATATTATGTCCTTTTGTTAGTGTTAATAGTCTATATCCTATCAGAAAATGGTGTATTTGTCAACCCTTTAAAAAGCATTGATTTTACTTACTTTCCTGATTCTAAATCAATTTCTAGTTGTATTGATTCGTCTATATTTGACTGATTCGTAGCCCATTTGTCAAATTCATTAATCTCTTTTTGAAGTTTATCTCTGAAATTTTGTAAAGTAATTTTTGCCTCTACCACTTTCTTTTCAGTATCTTCTTTATTATTATAATTAATACTATTTAAATTGTCTAATGCTAATTCAATAATATCAATGGTTGCTATTGTTTCTATCATATAATTTTTACCAATATAATAACTTGAAGAACTAATATAACTACTGGAACAATTGTTCTAATCAATTCCATCGTATGGTTATATTCATCTAGTTTTCTTTCTAATTGATTTCTTTTATTTTTCATATTTTATTTTTTTTGTTAATTGTTAAAATATAATTGCCTAAATCAATCTGTTTTTTTTCATAATCAATATAAGCATTTTCAAATTTAGTAAAATCAATATTTTTATATTGTGTATTTTTCATTATTGTATCCCATATTGATTCAATAATTCTTACATCTTTTTGTATTTTATTTTTCATTTTCCTCCACATATCTGTTTATTTCTACATCACCGTTTTCTTCAGCAAACTCATCATCTGTATAAGTTACTTTACCAAGGTATTCTGTTTTATCAGATTCTGAATAGTTAGCGTCAATCATATAAGTTGATACACCTTCTTTTTCTTCTGTGATCTCAGCATTTATATTTGAGTGACTTATACCATTATTACCAAATTTAGTTTCAGCTTCATCTTTAGTATTTGCTAATACGTCTTGTTCTATCACCAATGTGTAATAAGTTTTCTTTCTGTATAGATTTTTACCTAAATCTTCTTTTACTATCATAACATCAGTGTCTTTATATTGTGTGTCCATAATATTCTCCTATTTGTTGTCTTCACTACTCATTAATAATACGATATAATGTATCGCCTTTAATAAATCTTTTCTATTCTTACCATCTTTTTTACCATATCTACAAAGATACTTAATGGCATTAGCCTGGCAGAAATCTTTATCAATATCTAATTGTCTTAACATATCTTGTACTTGAAAACCATCTTTGGTTGTACTATAATGTTGTCCGTAAGTTGATTCGATATATTTACCTATTTCTTTTACTATCTTGTCTTCACCGTATTTCATTAGTTTATCCTCTTATCATTATAACTTAATACTTTTCTTTTTGTTAATTTTTTATTAAAGTCTTTTCTTAAAGATTGTCTATCATACGATTGACCATAATCCATCCACAGTTTCTTGTCACCTTCAGCAGATTCAGGATATACATCTCCGTATGTTGTGTAATATTGTTTTTCATCTATAAGTTCCAGTTTAGATATATTCTGATAGTTGGTTGCTGTTTCTTTATAGTTCCAATCTATGTGTTTCAAAATCTTTAGTTTTGTCTTATCATTGAATTTCTTTTTAAACTTATTAGGTACATTTCTATATACCGTTTCATAAGAATAAAAGTATTCACCACCAACATCTGGATCCGAATACTCTCTCAAATAACATACATTAAATGTCTTACTCATTAAGCATTCTCCTGTTTTAAATCACTCTTTGAAATATTAGCTGATGTTAATTCCATATCGATTATCTCATCAACGTTTTCTGAATTAATACCTAACATTTGTTTATTCTCTGTATTCAAAATATCAACTTTAGCTGTATCATAATCAATCTGACCATCTTTTAGTTTGAATATAATTGAATCTACTTTTTGTTCGGCTGTATCTTCAGCCCATTGTTTTACTTTTGACATAGTGTTTCCTTTTTGTTAGTGTTTTTTTTCATAATATACATATATCCTATCATATTTGGACTAAAAGTCAAGCCATTAAATAAACTTTTTTGTTCTGGTTTTGTACTGGTTTTAGTCATTAATTAATAAGTCTTTTAAAGCGTTTGATCTACTAGGGTGTTTTAATTTTCTCATAGCTTTCGCTTCAATTTGTCTGATTCGTTCAGCGTCAACATAATCAGTTTTAACAATGTCTTTCATCAAACGAGAAGCGATTTTAAATTCTTTACTCTGGCCAATCATTTTTAAAGTATAGTTCATTGATCTCATTTTTAATACAACTATTTCTCTTGGGGTGAGTTGATTAAGTATATTATTAATATCAATAGTTTGTATCATTCTGTCTTCAAAGTTGTTATCTATTAAGTTTTCTTGTATCATAGTGTATTGTCCTTTATTAGTGTTAATCATTGGTATATAATATCATACCTGGCCTATAAGTCAAGCGTTAATTATCGTTGATTTTATTGAGTTTTTAGTAGAACGAAACCAGAACAAAAACCCCGAAGGGTGATTTTTGCTTTATTTCCAGTTATTTTTGACCCATTCCTGGTCTGATTCGTGTGGATTTGGTCTACCGTGGAACACACAAACTTTAGCATTTGGATCTTGTTCGTATGTCATTTTATCTATATGGTATTTTTCACCCTTACGATTTAACCATTTGTATGATTGTGTCCACGAATCAGGAAAGGATATTGTGTCTTCTTTGTCTTTTATTATTTGAGATATGATTTCTTGGTCACCATGACATTTGCTAAAATCACCTCTTTTTTTTATATACTCTTCCCATATGATACTATGATATTTGTTATTAAATCTCATTATACTAGAGTTAAACAAACCAGATGATGGATTAAAGTCATTCATACCTACAAAGTTCTTTGATTCTCCTATTGTGGCCATTTCATCTATGTTCTTCATAATTACCAAATCTAAATCCATATATAAAGTATCACCCTCTAGCTCACTTTGTGGACTAAAGAGTTGTAGTTTATTAAACCAACCTTCAAAGTCATGTCTTTTAAATTGTCTAAATTCTATATCTTTACCTTTAAACTCTTTTCGTTTATGTATGATTGTATTGTCTGTAAAACAAACAAATCTATAAGGTATGGTTAAGTTTTTTTCAACCATGTTATATAAGTTTCGTACATAAGACCATGGATCTGTAGGTGGCATAATATATTTGTCACCATAAAATACACAAGCAAAATTAAGCATATTGTTCCTTTAGTATATCACATGCTAAACCATCTTCTATTTCTTGTAAAGTAAATTGATTATTGGCTAATGTTCTTAGCCATATCGTCATATCTTCTCTAGGTTTCATAGTTCTATTTTCTATGTTTGCTGTATTACCTGATAAAGGATAACATACATTATTACTATGTGTAACCACTGGTACTTTATTTAACACAGCGTCAACTGCTGCCAAACTCATATTAGTTACTAGTGCGTGACAATCTTTTAGTTCATCTTTTATATCTGTTCCCCACCATTCGTTATTAGGTCTAGGCTTGTTTCTCATTCTAATAAGTCTATCCGTGTATATTCTTATTTCTTCACCACATTCTTTTATCCAATCTTCTTGTGACATTTGATTGTTATAAAAACAGACTGTTTGTGATGATGGTGCTAGTAGTATATGATTACATTCTCCCGTATTCCAACCTTTAAACTCTGCATCTATGCCTTGATGTAGCAAATAACTATGGCGTGATCCATCTTTTGGTGTACCACCTCGTATATGCATACCACCTTTAACTATTCTAAAATATGTTCTATCGTAATCGTTGATGATTGGGCTAGGGTATCTTGTAATCTGTTCTGTGATATAACCAACATCTACATACCACCATTCTTCATCTTTTGCTGATACTTCAACAATCTTTTCTGTTTGATTATCTCCTAATCCCCAAAAGAAATGGACAGGTTTATCACTTTCGGGCCAACCCTTTTTAAAGTGTGGCCATAATTGATGTGATAGACAATCTTTTCTACTTATCTGATGGTATACGTTCATAATAATATTGCTGTGCTATGTTCATTTTTTGTGGGCATAAACAATCTCGGATTTTATTGTGAATACTTTTTCATAGTTGATCTCCTCAAAGAATCTATCGATATCGACAGCATTTAGTCCTTGCTTATCTAATATTTTTTGTTTTACTTCTACGTGTATGTATGGCTTATCTCTATTGACTAGTTCTTTACCACCTTTTATAACTTCTATCTCATAACCTTCGGCGTCTATCTTTATATAATCTATCTTTGGTAATTCTAAATCATCTAATCTTTTTATTTCAATCTCCCTATTACCATCAAAAGAAACATAGGTGTTGCCTGTTTCTTTTGGCATATACATTACTTTTGTTTTCTTATTCTCTTGTCCTAGACCAAAGGGATATAAGATATAATTGTTTTTGGTAATATTGTTTAGTAAACATTCTCTTACTTCTTCAATAGGTTCAAAGGCATAAACCATCTTAAATTTATTTTGTAAATCTTTTAACCAAAATCCCACATGGGCACCTACATCTAAACAGTTATCAAACTTTATTCCTTGTTTATTTAAAAATTCTAATATACCATCTCTATGTACTTTTTGATATTCACCATTTGAAATCCATCTATCAAAATCTGTATCAGTATCAGGCAAATACCAACCTTTTACTTTTTTCATTTTCTTATTTCCTTAGGTGTGTTTTTTAGTTCTTTTTCTAAAACAACAACATTATCATAAAAAGTCATTGAGTTTGTATTTTGTGTAAACCTAACTTCTACATCTTTCCAGGGGTGTACTGCCGAGTTTTTAAGACGCATAGTTCTTTTGATATTCAATTCATCTATTTTATCTTTTAGATATGACATAAAGTTTACAGTTTTATTCTTGGAAGATTCCCAATAGTTTATTTCTAATATATTAATTGGTTGATCTCTATACTTTTCAAAATGCTTATCGTATATTTCTGGATAATGTGACCATTTTAAAATACCATTACCTATGTGTTCGTCAAATAACTGTTGAAAACTTTTCATATTTTAAACTCTCTAGGTATTTGATCTCCTTGTAATATTTCAACAGTTCTTTTAGTCAATATACTTTGCATTTCTTCACTAGAAAATTGACATAGTGTTAAATAAAATACGTGTTGTCTTATTTTTTCCGCATGTGGTAAATAAGGATTTTCTATATTTTTTAAATTAGTTTCACTTAAAAATTCACCAGCGTTAAGACCTAATACAATAGCAGGTATGCCTACTGTTACAGATTCTATTGAGGCGATACTATTAAAGGTAACTATACAATGATATTGACCAGTTGATAATTGATCTTGTAATGTAAAATGTACTCTTTCTGATCTGCCTAATTTTTCTCTAACTTCTATTTCTCTATCAGTAAGTTTTTTAAGTTTTTCTACTAGATTATCTGTATATTGTTTTGCATCAGCTCCAAAATGGTTAAATACTTTTTGACTTGGCGGTACAACCAATATCTTAGCACCTCTCGAAGTTTTTGTAGGTTTATATTTTTTATAATCACAACCCATTATTTCAGGAAACCGGTTGTTTATCATATGTTTAGACTTTGCATTACCTAGTCCATCTACTAATAATTTTTTTGTTTCATCAAATGATCGGTGATTTAATGTTTGTAGATTATTGTAAGCAACTCTATGCCACTGTTTTCTCGGACCATTACCAAAATAACCTGTATCGATATACATAAAGGGTATTTTTTTCTCTATACATTTGTTTATATGAGGTGATTTACCTAAACCTCTAAACACACAAGGTCTATCGTCATTTTCTAAATCAAGTTTTTCATCATTCATATAGATACCATTTGTACCCATTGACATATTAAGTATATAAGGATCTGCTCTATTTTTACCTCCTTCAAATCTTTCTTGTGCCTTATCACTTCCCCAATCAACACAACGCCATACCGTTTTATTATTAGTTTTCATTTATATTCTCCAAAAATTTATTAAAGTATATACCTGTTTCTATGTCACGTAAAGTCCAATGACTTTCTCCTAAAGACCATAAAAACTTTTCTCTATCTAAATTTATATTAGGTTCTTCAATTTTACTTAAATGACCAGCATTCATAGGTGCCAGATAACTTGATTGGTGAGTTACAAATAAAGGTTTACCTTCAATTACAGCAGGTGCTCCTGATGATGAGGTATATATTACAACGGCATAACTTTTTCTTACTTCTTCTAATAATTTTGGATAGTTACCATTAGGAGTGTGTATGTCAACATTTTTATTATTCTTTTTAAACTCATATAGTCTTTGTACATCTGCCTCAACTGTAGGATACCCTTGACCACCATGTAATCTAATTACAATAGGTCTTTTTGTAAATTGTCTTAACTCTTGTATTGTTTCTATGGCCCATTGAGCAGCATTCTTACCAAAGGCTGAATAACCACCACTACCTCTATTACAACAGATATAAATTTGTTCACCTGATTTATCATAATCTTTTACCTTTATGCTTAATCTTTCTTTCATAGTATTCCATCTATTAGATGATGGATTATTATTAAAATATTTTGCTTTGTCTGGATAAACATTACCATAAGCTATTCTAACATATGAATCTGTTGAGTGGTGTTTTTTTGTTTCATAAGAAACCAAAACGTTACTATCAAAGTAAAATATTTTACCAGGTGGTTCATATCTGTCTATTATGTTCTTTCTTAATTCTAAAGCAGGTCTATTATCCTTATCTATAACTCTTTGATAGTTGAAACAAAAGGCGTGTGTTCCTGTTGATACTTTATAGTCGGTAATTAGATTAGCTTGCCAATCTTGGTTATTTGTTTTGTTGACGCCTTGATAAAAGGACATCATTAAATCGTGTTTGAAACCTTTAGCTGTTGTTGTATTTTCATAAACATCTATTGTGTTCATTACATATCAACCTTTGTTGTATCTTTAAAGGTATCAAACCATTCTTCGGCATAATGACACTTCTTATAATTTTTAAAGTATGGTCCACCTTTTGTATAGTGTACATTGTTTACATCTTTTTTGTGTTCATATTCACCAACTAACCAATTCCATTCTAATGGTAAATCACCTATTAGTTTTTCATCATCTAACCATTTAAATTGATGTAATTGTAATCCTGAAGCTGTATTAACATAATCTGGTGTTAATGCTGTACACTTATCACAATTCATTAACATAAAACTAGACCAGTTTTTCTTTTGATATTTTGTTTGTTCTTGTCCTAAAAACTTTGTCTTTTCTTTTGGTACATAATCATGTTTAGCAACTTGTACAGCATATCTATCATCTCTTAATGCCCATAGTTTTGATATATCTGTCTTCATTAACATATCACAATCCATAAACAATGCCCAACCTGAATAGTCCATAAGTTTAGGTACAATAAATCTACTAAAAGAAAACTCCGTTGATTCTATTTTACCTCGTTCTCTACTAAATTCGTATTTTATATTTGGTAGGTATAATGGTGTTATGGACACAGGTCTTGTTGATTGTCTTAATATACTTTGTGATAAGACGTGGTAAGCAATCTTTTCTTTACTATCAAAACCTATAAAAATCTTTATCATAATTTTATCTCTGGACTTTTTCCTACCAGTTTTCTCTTGCCTTTTGTATGATCATAGACAGTTCCCAATATTGATCTTGCTTGTACATGACCACCTTTGTTGTCACCAATATTATTATTCTTTACTTTTAATTCACTTTCAAAAACTTTTCTCACATAGTCCCAAACATAACTATCATGGTATTCGCTTAAACTATATATCTCATTAAAATCATACATCTTTTTCATGTAACGAGCATAGTTTCTTATTTGATCGTGTTTCATATTAAAATATAAAAAACCACACTCACTATAATTACTACCACGACCAAGATATGACATCATACAATCGTCTTTATGAATATGTTTTTTAATCCAATCTACATCTATTGATTTATAGAATACACTATCAGCGTCTATACAAATTAAACCATCTACATCACTTGAAGCATTTTCTATTGCATGTGTATAAGCATAAACTTTATAAGAAAATCTTACACCATCTTTTTTAAATGATTCAACTTCTCTATCTTTATTTCTTTCTATGAATTTTTTGAGATCAGGTATCTTATCAAACATATCAACATCTTCGTTATAGACCAATAAGTCAAATGGCCAGTTATATGTTTTCTCAAATCTATGAGCATATTCTTTATGTAACTTATTGTTCCAACTAGTGATTGTTTGAATTTTCATAACCAACTTTTGCTATATAATAACTATCAACAATATCTGATATAGGGTTACCAACCTTTACTGTATCAAATACTTTTTTTAAGTCCGTCTTTGTTTCTTTAGAAAAGAATTCATACATCATATCCTTATCAGCATTACCTTTTCCAGTGGCACCTTTTTTTACTACACTAGGAACAACAGTATCGTAATGTATATTAAACTCTTGTAATCTATACTTTAGAATACCACAGTTCTCTGCTATCTGGAATATACCTTGTCCTTTTGATCCAAAGGAATATCCCTCTATGTAAACTAACTGCTCTGTGTGTATGGTGTCCTCTATTAGTTCATATACCCAATCTGATATTTGACTAAATCGTTTAATAGGTGTATCGTATTCTTTGTGTTCCGTACCTATAATATTTTTGGCCATAGGACCAATATACTTTTTCTTATTCGTTAAATAAAAAAACTTACTGTTTTCAAATATAAAATCTGTTGTAATACAAATGGCAGGACTATTTAAACTATAATCAATTCCAATTATCGTCTTCGGATTCGTTTGTCCAGATTGATTCTTCACCGTCATCTTCAATTTCCTCTACTTCACGTCCACAAAATGGACAAGTTAATGGCTCAAGGTCTTGTACCTCAATATCCCATTCTACTGTATATTTAGTTTCACAACTGGAGCAAGTTTTTAGTCTTTTTTCAATCATTATAGTTTAAAGGATTTAAATTGATCTTTCTTAACGTCTTGTTTAATACCACCAATAACATAAGACTCAATCTCTGTTTCCTGTGGAGCATTTTGTGTTGATCTACTATTCAACCAATGGTCAACCCAAGGTAACGGATTTGTTTTTTGATTATATATAGGATTTAATTGTATAGCTTTCATTCTTCTATTTGCCATATACTCAACAAATTGGTGTAACAATTTTTCTGATAAACCAATCATTGAACCTTTTGAAAATAGATAGGTTGCCCAGCGTTTTTCTTCACCAACGGCCTCATCATACATTTTATAAACTTCTTTCTCTGTATCTTTAATAATCTTTAACATTTCTTTATCATTTTCATGGTCTTTCCAGTTATTAATAACTCTTTGTGACATTGCTAGATGTTGACTTTCATCTCTAGCAATAAATGATATAATCTTAGCAGAACCCTCTAGTTTCTTTAATTCACCAAAGGCAAAACTACAAGCAAACGATACATAAAATCTTAGGCCTTCTAATATGTTTACCGATACCATTGCTAGATATAAACTTTTCTTTAGTTCATACATATCAACTTTATCTGGTGTTAATGTCCATTGATAACCTAATTTAATTAAATCATCATAGGTTTTTGTAACTGAATTTGCTCTTTTTTCAATCTTTTCATCTTGTATAATCGTATCAAATACTAATCCTGGATCTGAATATAGATTTTTAATAATGTAAGTATAACTTCTACTATGAATAGTTTCCATAAAGTCCCATGCTACAATGGCACCTTCTAATTCTGGTAATGATACAAAAGGTAAAAATGCTAAACACGGACCTCTACCTTGTACACTATCTAACATTGTTTGATACTTTAGATTAGATGTAAAAATAAACTTTTGTTCATCACTCAAATCAAGGTAATCATTTCTATCTTTTTGTAAAGATACTTCTTCAGGTCTCCAAAAGTAACCTAACTGTTGTTGTGTTAACTTATCAAATATAGGATACTTCATTGTGTCATATCTTTGTATTTGTAAATCTTCACCAAAAAACATTGGTTGTTTTGTAAAATCTACCGTTTTACTTTTATTTAATACTGATTTTGTCATTATTTGTAGTCCTTGTCCTCATCTTCGTTTCTTTTTTCATCTTTGTAAAAGTAGTCCTTACTATCACCAAATGCCCATTTTTCTTCCTGTTCACTGAAAAAGTATCTACTAGAAACCTGAAAGTCAGGTATCTTTAACTCTTTCGGCGTTAGTGATTGTTCAAACCATAACATTCTATTGTTAGGCTGGGCAAAGAATTGTCCGTTATCTAGTTTACCAAAGTTATGTTGTTTATGTTCACTTGGTACTTCAGCAACTGTTGTATTTATAATATTTGAATCACTATGGCAAGCGTCAATTGTGAACAGATATTCACCTTTCATCTTCTTACCACCTTTTAACAGTATCTTTACATCACAATTTTTTAACAATCTTTTTGACCAAACTTGTATGTCATATGAAAAAGAATCCCATAAACACAATTCACCAAGTTTTAGTTGTTCTTCTTCTTTTATATCCGTTCTCCATGTAAAAGCACACAAAGGAAACTTATCAAAACAAGCACCATAATCTGGTAGATATGCCTCAAAATATAAGGCACGACCTTGTATTGATTTTACAGATATTAACACTGCTTCAACAAATTCTCCATGACCTTTTTCTAAATCATGTAAGTATTCTTTTTTAATAAAGACTTTTGTATAAGGTAAGTTTGCTACGAAGTTCATTATATTGTACAGCTTTCACAATCTTCCTCGTCTATTTGTGGCTTATCTTCAGGTACATTATCGTGGAAACCAACAGGATGCGCCGGTTCGTCTATATCTTTCTTAGCGTCATATGTATTCTGATAATATGATGTTTTCCAACCTAACCTGTATGTCGTTAAAAGGTCGTGTGCCATTACAGATACAGGTACCTGATTGTCTTCGTAGTTCTCTGGATTATATGACCAGTTACCTGATATAGACTGATCAAAATACTTTTGCATTACAGCCACTACATTTATATATCCCTCATTTGATTTCATATCCCATAATAAAGTATAATTACTTTTTAGTTTTTTGTAATCAGGTACCACTTGTTTTAATGGACCTTTTTTACTTTTCTTAATACTTAAATAATCTCTAGGTGGTTCAATACCGTTAGTAGCATTTGAAACCACACTAGAGGATTCAGATGGCATTTGAGCCGAAAGGGTGCTATGTCGTAGACCTGACTCTTTTATTTCTTTCCTTAAACTCTCCCAATCATAAGTTAGATTTCTGGTTACAACCTCGTCTACCTCTTTCTTGTAAGTGTCTATTGGTAAGATACCATCAGAATATTTTGTTCTATTAAAAAATTCACAAGGACCTTTTTCTTTAGCAAGTGTGTTGCTTGCTTTTAAAAGATAATATTGAAACGCCTCTGTTAATTTATCAACTTGACGCCATGCTAATTTTTGGTCATATGTGTAACCTTTTTTTGCTAGATAATGAGCAAGGCCAATATAACCTATACCCAAACTTCTTCTTGCTTTTGTAGATACTTCGGCAGCCTTAACGGGATATTGTTGATGATCTATAATTTCATCTAAACTTCTTACTGCTAAATCACACAAAGGTTCTAATTCATCTCTCTTATCTATTGTACCTACATTGATGGCAGATAGAATACACAAGGCAATCTCTCCTTCTCCGTCTATATGGTCGATAGGGTCAGTAGGTAATGTAATCTCCTGACAAAGATTTGACATTCTAATTAGGTCTTTAAATGATGAGTGAGAATTACAGTGATCTATATTCATAATATAAATCCTACCTGTTTCTGCTCTTTCTTTTAAAATACTACCAAATAAAACTTGAGCATTAATTTTCTTTTTCTTAACACTAGTTTTTCTTTCAGCCTTTTCATAAAGTTCATCAAACTCAGGTGTACCCCATGCCTCATATAATTCAGGCACTTCATGTGGTGAGAACAAAGTTATATCTTCTTCTTTTATAAATCTCTCATAGAATATTTTTGATAATTGAATTGAGTAATCTAATTTTCTAACTCTATTATCCTCTGTACCTTTATTATTCTTTAGTACAATGATGTCTTCTATTTCTTGGTGCCAAATAGGAAAGTGAACAGTAGCCGAACCGCCCCGTACTCCGTTTTGAGTACAGCACTTAACTGTTGCCTCAAATTTCTTAAGGAATGGAATAACGCCGGTGTGTTGTACTTCACCGCCTCGTATCCTCGCATTGATACCTCGTATTCTACCAGCATTAATACCAATGCCAGCCCTTTGTGCAACATAACGTCCAACAGCCATATCACTAGAAAAAATACTGTCCAAAGTATCATCAACATCAACCAGAACACAACTAGCATACTGTTTGAGAGGTGTTCTAACACCTGCCATAACCGGAGTTGGTATATTAATTTTGAATTGTGAAATTGCGTCATAATATTTTTTAACATAAATCATCCTTTTTGTTTTTGGATATTGAGCAAATACAGTAGCAGCGATCATCATATACATAAACTGTGGTGTTTCAAATATATTACCATTTGATCTATCTTGTACTAGATACTTGTCAATGACTTGTCTTAAACCGGCATATGTAAAGGTATAATCTCTATCATGGTTAATCCAATTTTCCATTCTATCAAAATCTTTTTCGTCATACCAATTTAAAATATTTTCATCATATACTTTTATTTCTACACCTTTTTTTACATGTTCATAAATGTGAGGGTGATCCCAAAGTTTATTGATAACTGTTTTTCTCAATGAATATAATAACAATCTGGCTGCCACATATTGGTAGTTTGGATTGTCTAGTGAAATTAAATCAGCTGCTGACTTAATTAGAATCTGTTGTATATCATCTGTTGAAATACCATCAAAGAATTGTAGACCACTTGACATCTCTACCTGAGATGATGATACACCTTTTATATCTTCACAGGCATACTCAACCATTTCATGTATCTTTTCTATATTAAGGGGTTCTTTTCCTCTTACACCACGTTTAACTACATTTATTATTTGTTTTTCTACCATATGTTTCCCTTTTTATATTTTTTTCCAGTAATTGAGCTTCGTAAGAGCAGCTAACTTCGAGTAAGTGTTACTACTTATAATTTCTTTTAATTCTGTTTTTGATACACCTGACATGATCAAATCGTTTACATCTTTTAGTTGTATGTCATCTGGCCACACCACCACATTGTAATTCTGTTCTATCACTTTATACATTCTATTAACGATTTCTTTATTACGAGGTTCGTTGTCAAATATATATGTGATCTGATCGTTAGAAATTTTGTTTTTTAAAAATAAATCCGCTCCACCAGCCGCTAAGCAATTATCAACAAATAAACTATCAATAGGACCTTCAACAATATGAATATGGTCAGCAAAATTGATTCGCTCAAGTCCATATACCTTTTGTTTACTCTCGTCTAGTTTAATTGTTAAGTATTTTGGTTGTTCATTACCAAAGGCACGACCTTGAAAAGCAAAGACTTCTCCGGCTGTGTCAAAAAAGGGTATAACTAATCTTGGTTGATCTCTAGTAACTCTGTAAGTATTAGGTTTTACTTCGTTAACTAGAGTCATAAACTTTTCAGCAAGATACAATTTGTCAAAATACTTTTCAGGTATCTTTCTGTTTTCACAATATAATCTAGCGGGGTGGTCTGGCGTTAGACCACTGATCCTTTTCAACTTATCTAGTAGAGTTGTATCTTTAAACTTTACAGGTTCAAATTCAAACTCTGGTTTCGGTGTCGCTGGTGCCGATTTCTTATATCTTTCTAAAAGGTATTGTTCATACATTTTAGGATCAATCATTTTTATAAAATTAGCCAAACTTTGGCCTTGTCCACAATTATGACATTTGAAGAACATATCATTTTTAACTCTATAAAAATATGCTCTTGCCTTTGTCTTGGACTTTTGTGAGTCTCCACAATGAGGACATCTAAAGTTGAATAGGTAATCAGTTTTCTTCTTAAACTGACCTAATCTACTTGAAATGTTTGTAATAAATTTTAGGTCTATATAACTTGACATAACAGACTATAATATAACACAATTGTATCAAAAAGTCAAGTCTAGGATTGAACCATGGACATAATATAGATGAAGTTTTTGGATAATACCCATCCAATAACAATAGAACCACCTAGTATTAACCATCTCCATTTTTCTAATACACCCACTCTGCCACTAATTTCGTTTCTCATTGATTTTAGTTCACATAGTAGCCGTTTTTCAGACAGTTCAATATCCGCTTTCAATTCTTTGTGAATATTATCTATCTCATTTTGTCTATCCTTAAGCTTGTCAAAAATAACATCATCTATCGATTCACTTCTTTGGAGTTTTTCTTCATGTACAGCTAACATAGATTTAATAGCAGTAGAAACATCAGTCAGTTTATCAATCGCCGTATCTAAACGACCTTGAATACCGTTAACGCTCTCTATGTCTTTTCGTAAAGATTCTAATTGAACCTTTATATCTGTGTGTACGTTTTCTACCATGTCGTCCTATTTAGTTGGTTAGTATAAGTTTGTTTCCCTAGTGGGTGTACGCCGATATAACGTCTTTATACTATTTTAACTTATCAATAACCTATGTTATATTTATTTTTATGCTGACCTTAACATTGACCTGAGTTCTTCAAGTCTTCTCATTTTATATAGTTTTATCAATGTTTTTCTTCTTCTTCGTTCTTTTTGTTTCTTTATTACTATCCAATGTAAATTCAGTAAATATAATTTAAGTTTCTTTTTGTCTCTTATTATTTTCGTTAGTGTCTTTCTTAACTTCTTTTGTTGAAGTAGTGTCATAACCCTCCGTCTATGTTTATTGAAACGTAAAAATCTTAATTAGTTCTTCCTTTCCTTTAACCTTAATAGTACCAATACTCTTTGTCTTAAATGTATCTGGTAATTGATCTTGTGTATAAGATGACCATATAGTCTTATTATTTATATGTTCATGTCTTCCAGCAGTGGCTTCTAATCTTGCCGCTAAATTAACAGCGTCACCCACAACTGAATAGTCGAGTCTTGTTTTAGAACCCATATTACCAACAATTGCTATTCCTGTATTTACACCTGTTCCAACATTGATGTCTGGTAATCCACGTTCTTTGTAAATTACTTTTAATTCTTTAACTTTTTCTTCTATCTCTTTAGCAGACTTAACAGCCATCTCGGCGTGGTTTTTCATATCTAAAGGCGCACCAAATATTCCCATCACACAATCTCCCATAAACTTATCTATCATTCCACCGTTCTTTAATATTATTATACTGACCTCGTTTAGAAATTCATTTATCAATTCTACTAATCCCTCTGGATCGTCTTTGTTTTTATAGTGTTCAGAAATTGGTGTAAACCCTACAATGTCCATGAATATAAAAGACATCTCTTTTCTAACACCACCAAGTTTTAATTTTTCAGGATTCTTTACAAGTATAGCAACTTGTCTTGGATCCAAATACTTCTCAAACTGTTTTCGTATTTGTTGTTTTAGTTGAAACTCTAAAATAAATCTGTTAAATACAGAATGAAATCCTACAATTGTTAAGGTAATAATAATCCAACTTGCATCTACTAACATCAAATGTTTTGTAAAGAAGTAATGACTTAACCATACTGCTATAACATACCAAGATATAAGTTTTAAACCTATTAACCAATACGGAGCAAATCTAGCCATTAATATGATAACACAACCTAATAAAAAGGCAACAGCTAATTCTGATATAAAACTAATATCAACTCTTGTTATATTCTTACCATCTAATACAGTTGATAATGTTGAGGCAGTTATCTCATACATATATCTTTCACCTAAAGGAGTTGCCACTATTGAATTTAAACCCTCTGCTGTGGTAGTTATGATAACAGTCTTACCTTTAAACTTGCCAACTTGGTCTAAATCTGCTAGACTGATAGTATCATATTCTTTGTTCCATCTTAACCATATACGGCCATTTGAATCAGTCTTTATTGTAGAGAAACCAGGTACTCTCATAGCGATAATACCACCTTCTCCTGCCTTCACCTGATAGCTTGGAGCGCCTGTAGAAACTCTTATGACCTCTATTGCCATCGCTGGATAGGTGTCGTTTCCAATCTTCATAATCAATGGTATTCTTCTTACAACACCGTCAACTTCAGGTACAGTATTTACAACACCAACACCGCTTGCCTTTTCACCTAACAATGGTATAGGTCCTAACATACCTGGCCATTCAAACATATAGGCCATAGGATCATTAATCTTAGCAATACCTCTAGGTACGGCATTCTTATTTGTTTGTGTTGTTCCTACTTGTGATATGACCACTCCATATTGTAATACCTCTGCTAATTCATTATCACCACCTAATCTATCTTCTTCACTAAACAATATAGGTATTACTATGATACCAACTTCTGCTTCTCGTAGTTTTATAATGACATCAGCAAGTACATCTCTCTTCCAAGGCCACTGGCCGTACTTCTCTATTGCCTTTTCGTCAATTGTAATAACACCTATGTCTTGTGATAGTTCTTTCTTTTCTGATTGAAGAAGTAAATCAAAACCTTTAAGTCTTAATATCTCTTTGACTTGTGGGTCTTTTAAACCTATGTAAGTAATAACAAATAAAGTTAGAAAAGCAATTGTCCAATGTGTTAGTATCTTTTTCATTAACTGACTAAAATAGCAAATAGAAAAAGTATTACTAATAATAGTAAAGTATATCTGTTTGGTGCCATTTTAATTATCTCCATTTACTTAATATCTATAAATTTAATTCTGTGTTACTGTTGCTGAGCAACTAGCAGATACACAGTTTTGTTCCAAATAGTAGTTTTGATCTGTGCTACTATCTTGTGTTAATGTTATTGATGTATTGTTTCCACTCAAATTAATGTGGGCGTCATGGCTACCTGATCCGTCTTGTGTTATGTCTAGTGTATGACTATCAGTTAGTATTATATTTAGGTAGTGATCGCCTGTACCTTTTTGGTCTACTTGAACATTATTACTACTATCCACATCTAAAAATAGTATCTTATCACCAGTTTCTTTTTGGTCTATTGTTAATGAATTACTATTACCATTTACTTCAACTCTAGCAAAGTGTTCTCCACTATTACTTAAATGTAATTGTTCTAAATCTAAAGTATTTGAAGCACCTGTTATTTCAACTATAGCTCTTTGTCCTGTGTCTTGCCATATATCTACATCATTTGAATTGCCATTTACGTCAATACCTAAAACGTTATTGTTATTCTTTTGTGTAAGTGTTATCTCATTGTTATCACCTTGTATAGAACCAGCATTTGTCAGATCAGAACCTATGATTAAATTATTGTCACCGTCTTGTACAATATCTAAATCTATACCACTACCACTTTGAGATATATAAATGGCATTACCATTTTGAGTTTTTGCTTTTGCTGTGTTTATTTCTGTTTGTTGTGATGATGATATGGCAGCTGAAGGTGTGGGTTCTGTGGTTGAATATGCCGAGCTGGGCACCAATGCCACTGAGCCTGTCTGGTCCCAATATAATTTGAAAGAGGCACCGCCACCGTTCTCATACCACCAAGCATCTATGTAATAAGTTTGACCACCTGTGAGTGTTTGGTCCGTGGAAACATAATTCCAAGTTGCACCTCCCTGTTCATTCCAATCATTGATGACCACAGTGCCGTCTATCTTCATGTAAACGCCGTCATCAGCATACAGATAGAATTGTATGTCCTGTGAACCTGTGTCTGGTATGGTGATGTAGCCATAGAAGTTAACGATTACTCGGTCAACCCTGCCTGAGTCTAAAATATATCCACCGCTCCAATTGTAATTCAACTGACTCACTGTGCCTGTGCTCAACACTGTGCCGTAATACAAAGTACCACCGTTGCCTGGGAAACTTGGATAGGCACCTGTGCCGGCGTAGGTCTTGTATGTTAAATCTGCTTTTACTTTATCTACAATAGAAAAAAACACCATCCATACGAACAACCAGATTGTAAACCATTTCATAAATTTATACATTATTGATTCTGATTTATTCTAATTTGATTTTGACCACCATCACCTAATTCATAATCTATAATTTCTGTATCGCCTTGTCTTACGTTTATAGTATAACTGTTTTCCATATCAAGTCTTAATACTATATTGTTTTGAGCAGCGTCAAGTCTAGTCCAAACCCATTGAGGATCCTCTAGTAAAAGTATAACACCAAACTCATCTTTACCTGCTTTCTTTGTGTCTTTATTTTTATCAAACTCACTTCTCATTTGTAAAGCAAGTTGTTTGTTTAATTGATCTAAAATATCAACTAAAAAATCATTATCTAAAAAATCTATATCAAGTGCTGAAGCAAATTCATCTTCTTCAACTTCTAACATATCAACGTCTAAATCATCAAACTTTAAAAAGTCTAAATCTAAAGCACTTGCTGTTTCTTTAAACTTTTCATCTTCTATTTGATCTTTTAAGTTTTGTGGTTGACTAACAATCAGGAGATTATTAATCATATTTTCATCAAGGTCAAGTAATACAGGTTTTAAAGGTTTCGATTCTAACGTATCAACTTGTGTAGCTTGAAATGCTTGATTCATTATTACAAATCCTGCGTCTGTTTGTACTTCAATCTCACCAACATAACATTGACCGTTACCATTACAACTAGGTAGTAATATAATTGTTGATCCGCCTATTTCATTTACAGTCATAGCAAAATCAGTACCTCTAACAGCAATAGTAGCTGTTGGTGTAGTAATCTTTACATTCTGTGCTGAGTTTTTAGCGATTTGACCACTAGCATATCTAATTGTACCTAAGGAAGCTTTTAATGATAAAGAACCTGTGTTAGTGTTAGGGTCATAAACAAACTCATCTATAATAAGTTTACTGTGTTCGGTAATATCAACTCTAGTATCATCTATAAAAACAATACCAACTTTACCATTCCCGGTCTTAACAGTATCATAAGAAAAAATATCTAGTTCTTTCTTTACGGTTATACCTTTATCACCATCTTGCCTATCAATAACAGCACTACCTTTGTGTAGTGTTACTTCACCAATAGTAGCAAAACTATTTGTTGCTAAAGTCGTAAGGGTTAAAAGTATGAACCCAATTATAAAATTTGTAGCTCGCATAAATTATTAACCCCGAGTATAAAATTATTGTTATCATATTAATCCGTTTGGCTGATAGTAACCTCAGCGTTATCTCCGCTTGTTGTTAGGTCAATATAGTTATCATTAACACCTGATTGTATAATGTCAACATCAGCAATTGATCCTGTATGTGCGTGTATTAGTGTGTGACCAATACTATCCCCATTACCATCTATGTCAATTAAGTAATTGTTTGTATCTCCGTTAACTGTAATTGTTAATACAGCACTTGTACCATCAACAGTAGCAGCGATTACGTTACTGTCTGATCCTGAAGCTCCTGTTATATTAACAGTTGAACTAGCAGCGTCAGCTGTTTCTCCTATATCTAAATCTATATCACTTGATGAACCTGTCCAAGTAATATTGGCAGTTATAGTTCCACAAGAACTGTTACCATTTCCACTATCACAATTTAAGTCAACATCATTTGAATCACCAGTTAAACTAATAACACCTGTGTATGTAGCACCATTGATCTGGTATTTAATAACGTTTGAACCTCCAACTTGGTCTATATTCAATATAGTTGTAGCACCTGTTGAAGCTGATGCTGTAGTTGAGTTACCTACTGTGTTGTTAGATCCGTCTTGTGTTATATCTAAATCAAGGTTAGCGCCTGATTGAGTAACGTATATGTCGTTAGCATATGACAAAGTAGTCATCATTAAGAACATAATAACACTAATTATTGTTTTCATTTTTTATGTATTCCTTTTTCTTTTTTATTTTCTTCTTTAAATTCCCAGTATCCTTTGTCTTTACCTTCGTAAATCAATTCAAGTACGGCAAATTCTATAGCAGTTCTAATAGCGTAGGTTACTGGTTCGTTAACGGCAACGCCACTTTCTAATTCTAAAGCTTTTGTATTCATATCTAAAAATGTAAATACATCACCACCTTTTGAATGACTAGCAATTGTTTTAGTCACATTTGTGGTTATTAATATCTCACCCGATTGTACAGAAACAAGTCTTAATGATATTGTTACTTGGTCTACTCTATATTGCTCACTTAAACCAATTCCTAAAAATCTAGCGCCCATTCCTCCGGTCTGTATATTACTGTCGTACCCTACGATACCACCTTCTACAAGAAGTCCAGCGAACACTAACGGTTTTAATATATTACCTACTACTTGTTCACCATCATATTCTGTTCTTGTTGATCTAATTAGTTGTCTTTCTTTAATTAGATTACCTAATCCTTCTCTCTCTAATACTTGAAACCAATCTCCACCAGAGATACTTTTAAATGCGTCCACTACAAACATACTACTACCTTGTGTAACAGCAGTTGACAATTGAGAAAACTTTGTACTTGGTTTTCTTTGACCTGTCTGGTCTGTAAAGCTGTAAATAGCAATTGTAATCTTAGGTTGACCATCTAAATCAGGTATAGCCATTAATCTATCTTTAGTAGTTGTACCTTCAATGTATGGCGTTTTACCTTTATATATTTCAATTTCTTTTCCGGTTTGACAACCTGATAATACAAGTCCTAGTAATAAGATTAGTAATATTTTCATTTTAAAATTTAAAGTCACCAATCGGAACTGCCATAGTTGTGGTTGTTCCATCATCAGCTGTAATTGTTAATGTAATGATTTCAGTTATAGTGTCTTTTACCCAATAGATTGTAGCTCCTTCAATCGTTGAAGTACCACTTGTGGGGCAAGTTGTTGTACTACTATCACAACTTGTACCAAACATATTGTCAACTAACTGTTTGGATAAGTTAGCATATATTCTACTCTCTACGTTGGCAATAAATTTGTTTACTGTCTTGTTCTTTTCATCTCTTTCAGCGGCCGAAGCTGCTGATTTCTCATCATCAATTACTTTTTGTTTTCTTTGTACTTCAAGTTGATTTATGGATAGCACATGGGACGAGTAACCATTACCACTAAAGGCAGGGTTTTTAAACTCCTGTGTCAATTCGGATGCTAGTATTGATGTAGTCGGTGTAATTAATGTAAGTCCCACTACTAACACCATTGTTTTAAATGATGTTTTCATACTACTATTTATAATTATTAGTCTTTGTTTTTGTATTTTTCTTGTTCTCGGAGAGTGAGAACTGTGTTTAATTTTGCCTTAATTCGTATAAGGTCATTGTCAAGTCTTCTTATTTTATCTAATAACTGTATTAGAGCTGATGAAGCTTCTTTTAACTTACTTGTAACTTCTTGTGTTATAAAATTATAGATGAACCAAATAAACCAACCCATAGCAATAGCGGCCAGTGTCGCAAAACCGTATTGATTAAGTATGTCTAATATTGGCATTAGTCTTTACGAGCATCATTTTTTCCATCAGACCTAGCAATTCTATCTAAATCAGGTTTAAGATGTAGAGCTGATGATATTAAAGTATCAATATGTATCAAGTCGTTATTCATTGTATCTATTCTGTTTTCTAAACCCATAATGATACCGTGTAAACCTTTTACTGAACCTACAACACCACCTAAAATATACTTTAGAATAATATAGATGAAGCCACCCATTGTAACAGCAGCTGCTACTGGTAATCCAAACTGTGTTAGTATTTCAAAAAACATTGTGTCTTATTTACTTCCACCAATGTAACCACCAATAACACCAATTAATCCTGTAACTGACATCTTCATTAATGTAATTACGCTTTCATCTACTGGTCTGTTTTCTTCTAGTGCTACCACATAGTCTCCTATGATGATAACTCCAAGAAGCAATAGTACACCGCTTGTTATTAATAAAATCACTATGTCTTTATAATTTCTAATCATTATTTTTCTCCTTTGGTTCGTAGTATTCTTTATACTTGTCTAGTAACTCATTTGTTATTGTTAATTGGTTTCTTATTTGAGCAAAGTTCTTTGATAATAGTTCAAAATCGTTATCGCTCAGGCCCCATAAAACCGGGTCTATGCCTTGTTCTTTTAGTTTTTTAAAAACTTCCTCAGCGTTCTCACTAGTGATAATAATCCATTTTATAGCTTCTAACTGTAATGGTGTAGGTTTTGATAAGTTAAGTTCTTGTCTTTTTACTTCTTCCTTAAATATACTTAACTTCTTAACACTAGAACAACCTGTTAGAATAAGTCCTAATAGAATAACTAATATGATGTTACGCATTTGCCCACCTTTGGTGAGTATGTAATCCATTTGCCCATCTTTTTTTCATTCTTTCACTTAGCATTTGTCTCCATTCTGGTGTTCTAAACGCCGAGTTATCTCTTGCGCCACTTGATAATTTATTACCTATCATATCAGGTCTTTTATTACCTTTGTTTGCTTTACTGATTTTCTTTTTTGACTCATCACTCATTTTTTTACCTAGTTTATATGCTCTGACTTTTTCTGCCATTCTTGCTCTTATCTCTGGTGTAAGGTCAGGTCTATTACCACCTTTTTTATTTGATTTTTGAACACCTTTGAGACCTTTATTCCAAGCAGGGTTTCCTTTGTTTTTTCCTTTGAGTGCTAAAGATAACTTTAATCTTGTTTCTGGACCTGGTACGTGACCATCTCCACCTTCAGTTTTATTTCTTAAAATACCTGTTCCCAAATCTTTACGGCCATACTTTGAGATTTCAGATTTCTCAAAATCGTGTGCTTGTTTTTCTGTAAGATTTACTTTTATTAATTTAATTCTATCTAATGACGGAATATATCTTCGTCTTTTATCGGTTGCCCTATTCGTCTGACCTTTACCAACATAATATGGTGTGCCATCTTTTCTTAACCAATGATATACATAAAATCTAGTAGTATTTAACATATATCTATTTATACAATAAGGAACATAGTAAAGATTAATAATTTATGAAATTTGGATTTGCTATCGCCGGGCATTCAGTATTGATCTCCGATTTCTTTGTAGCATTTTTTTCTATTTCGGTTAAAGGTGATCCGCTAGCAATTTCTATACATCTGTTAGCTTTTACAGTACCTTTGTTGATTAATCGTTCCACAACAGCAGGTTTTTCAAAGGCAAGTTTGCCAATGTCCCTATTGTTTTTGTTGAAACGTTTGTCTAAATCGTCCATATCTTTTTTAAGATTGCCGACTAGCTCATTCATTTTCTTATTAGCTTCTAAAATTTCTGTAAAATCTTTTTGTTGATTTTCTATAAGTTGTTTTTGAGTTGAAACTGCTTGTTCCAATTGTACTTGATTTGCTTTTAGAATAGCATTATCTGATCTTAACTTCATCACATAAACACTAGCGCCTATTACAGCGCTAGCGATAATCCCAATAAAAAGTAATCTAATTCCACCAAACATAATTTATCCTTTTTTATTTATTCCAAAACTTTAATTTTGAATATGATTTTTCAAGTATTTCTTGTATGTCTTCAAACTTCTCATTGACATACCAACCTAATATAAAACCTAGTAATAAACCTATTGTTAAAAACATATTAGTCTCCTATTTTATTTTAGCGTTTATTTTTCTATGACCTCTCCAAGCAACAAAACCACCAGCTCTTAATGACCAGTATGCTAGATAATTCATAAAATAAAATCCATTTACTTCTATATTAATATCTCTAAAGATTTGATCTGCTTTCTTTTGATCTACAAGTAGAAGTGAACCTTTTTTAGTTGACGGCTTACAAGCTGTGTACTTGTACATATAATCGTGGACTAATCCACCCATTAATAAAACTCCCACTGGTGAGAAAAATGTTCTCATAAATTTAGGTATACTAGCACCATCAAATTGAAAGCCTGCTGGTATTACATATTCGTTACCGTTCATATTATATTTCCAATCTGCTACTAATTCCCAATTTCTAGTTGATAGTAACCACATAACTATACCCTTCCAAAAACCTTTACCTTTTGTTTTAATTGGTATGGGTTTAAGATGAGGCATACCTGTGTAGGTAAATTTCATATTACTTTTCTTTTTATCTAACAAGTTAATCAGATAACCAATAATCACTAATACGATTAGAAGTGACCACTGCCAAAATTTCATTGCTAATGCTATTAATAGTTCCATTTTAGTCCTTTATTATTTTTTTATCAACCATATGTTTATATAAAGCTGATTCTTTTATCTTATTAATATCCTCTTTAACAGGATCTAAACCTAATTCTTTTCTAACTTTGTTTAATTGTATTTTGATTTCTTTTTGTTTTTGAGAACCTGGCATAATTGACATAGCCTTTCTCGTCAACTTATACATCTCTGCCTTTTTCTTTTCAGTATTTGCTGTTAAGAATGGTTTAATTGTACCAAGTCCGTGTGAAGTAGAGTTAGCATTTAAACCAACACCTCTACTGTCTTTACCACCTTGTCCTTTTGGTGGTATATCACCTAAACTAGCCATAGGAGTTATGTTATCAACGTAACCTATTCTATATCCACCCATATACTCTTTTAAAGTTTTAACCATTATATTTGTCCTTAAAAGTTTTGTATTCAGGTTTTTCTTCTATTACAATTTCAGTTTTTCCATAAATTTGTTCATCAATTTTTGTATCAACTTTATCAAGGCCATCTAATATTTGTTTTAGTAGAATACTATTGTTGTCGTTATTCTCTTTGACCATATTACCGATCTTTTTAGATATCTGTTGTTGTTCATCACCTTGTTCTTTTTTTCTTTTCATCATTTTAGGTGAGTGAGATACGGCAGCGTTAGGAGCCATATCAACTCCACCACCTGCTATTGAATTTACAGGAGCGTCTTCTTCCATTCTATTAACAATGTCTTGTGCTAACTCTTTAAAGCTTTTCATATTCATCCTCCGAATAATAG
>Ga0222662_1000247_pt1 | contig 49948 bp, 43 predicted proteins | sample AntAcemetagen600_FD_179821 | JGI IMG/M metagenome (GOLD analysis project Ga0222662, IMG submission 179821) | Saline water microbial communities from Ace Lake, Antarctica - #600 | ecosystem: Environmental > Aquatic > Non-marine Saline and Alkaline > Saline | place: Antarctica: Ace Lake... | reverse complement strand
CTTTGCTTGTGGCCTCTTTCAGGATGGCCAGCTTGTCCTCTTTGCTGAATTTTCGTCTGTTCATGTCCATGATATTACAGTCTTTAATGTAGAATCATGTCCGAATTTCTAGGGGGCTGTTACAGCTATATCAAGCACTTCAAGAAGCTCCGCCCGCACAAGTGACGCTGGGCTAAACACTTGCGCGAGTGGAGATGGTGGACAAAACCTGCTTAACTTGGTACCGTGTTAAGACTTTTACATATTACGGGTTTCGGGAAATGGCAAGAAGCTGTTTCAAGAAAAGCTATTGTGCTTAGGGCAGTAGGAACATTATTCTTTTCGATGTGGGCCATCATGGCCATCTCCTTGCTTTTCTGTACGGTTGCGAAAGGGCAGTCAATTAGGTATTCAGGATTCTATGATTATGACAATGGGGCGGGAGGCTTTTTAAATATTATAGAAACAGATAATCGGTTCATTGCGCAAGGCACAAATTCCAAAGATGGGGTGAGACAAAGCCACACTGTAAACATCGATTTTGAAGGTAACCTGTTGGATGATTATTCTGTTTTTGATGTAAATGTTGGGTACGAATCGTTTGCTATGATAAAGTTGGACAATGGAAACATTGTAAGTGCTGGAAGTCTTTGCGACTACAACGAACCAAGTCCTGGCTACTGTGACTTTTATTTTGCCCGACACAATGAAACTGGCGATACGCTTTTTACCAAGGCGTTTGAACGAAAGGATACCAGCGACCTCGTTCTGGACATGGTACAAACCCGGCCCAACAAGATTATGCTTATTGGCTGGACGTATGACGATACAACCAATACTGATGCAGACCTGCTTTTTATAACTGTTGATACCCTTGGCAATGAAGTGAACCGCGTTGTTTTTGGGGGTGGTGGAACTGATTATGTAAATGCAGGTTTAACCGTTGATAGTTTAGGTAGTGTGATAATGGTTGGTTACACCAAGAGTTTTCCAAGCATCAATAGCGGTCGCTCGTGGGTTTTAAAAACAGATAGTATTGGGAATGTATTATGGCATAGGACGTACTCAGGCATTGGCGCTTCAACAGCCAATGGCATCAGAGCAGATCTGCTACCTGATAAAAACATCATCATATCTGGAGGTAAAAGCGGTAACGGTTATCTCCAGAAAATTGACACGGCTGGAAATGAGATATGGATAAAAGAATATAACGTTGTAGGTGCTCAAGGCCTGTGGGGTGTTGTAGGCTTAGAAGATGGTACTATCGTTTCCTGCGGTGTAACAGATGATGGAAATGGAGGTAGTCAAGCTGGCTGGCTTATAAAAACAGACGAAAACGGAGACACACTTTGGACAAGAACCTACAATCCTTCGTCTTCAGTTGATTACCTACGCAATATGCTTGTAATGCCCAATGGAGATATTGTGATGGTGGGTTTCGGCAGAGGAGAAAACTCTACTACACAGGATGGTTGGATATTACGCGTTGATAGCATGGGCTGTTTGCAAGAAGGCTGCTTTTCGGTTGGGATTGAGGATAGAACGGAAGACGATACACGATTTGCAATTTGGCCTAATCCTGTAGCAGATGTTTTGAATGTGGAGTTGGTAGACCCTTCCCGTTCGACAAGCTCAGGGCAAGTGGCTTCGCTCTGGGTGACGGTGTTTGATATGAGTGGAAAAGAGATTCTTCGCTTTGCTCAGAATGACAAACGAGAAAGTATTGATGTTTCGGCTTGGCCTGCTGGCATCTACATGCTAAACGGATTGGATGAAAAAGGCAGCAGCTTTTCTGTGAAGGTGGTGAAGCAGTAAGCCTTCTTTACCTGAGGTGGATTTGAGGTTGACAGATTCTCAGTTTAGCCCCTAGCTTTGCGCCATGGAATCGTTTGACGAGATAAACCTGACTAAACAGCTGAGACTTGGAATTGACGAACTTGGGTTCGAACGTCCAACGCCTATTCAGCAACAGGCATTCCCGATTATTATGTCGGGTAAGAATGTAGTAGGAATTGCACAGACTGGTACGGGAAAGACCTTGGCTTATCTGATGCCAATTCTTCAAAACTGGAAGTTTACCAAGCAATTGAATGCAACAATTTTGGTGCTGGTACCAACACGCGAACTTGTTTTGCAGGTAGTGGAACAAACAAAGCTTTATGCGCAGTACATGAGCGTACGAGTTGTGGGGGTTTATGGAGGAACAAACATTAATACGCAAGCAGCCACTTTGGCCGATGGAGTTGATATTTTGGTAGCTACTCCCGGAAGGTTGTACGATTTAGCTGTGGCACGGGCTGCCAACCTAAAGGCGGTTAAAAAACTTGTGATTGATGAAGTGGATGTGATGCTCGATTTGGGTTTTCGTTTTCAACTCTCAAATATCTTTGAATTGTTGCCAGAAAAGCGGCAGAACATCATGTTTTCTGCCACCATGACGGAAGAAGTTTCCGAACTTATTAATGAAAATTTTATCACGCCTGAACGTATTTCCGTTGCTGTAAGTGGAACGCCACTGGAGAACATTGCCCAGAGCGCTTACGCAGTTCCTAACTTCTACTCAAAAGTTAATCTGCTTGCTCATTTGCTTCGCGATAAGAACGAGTTTGAAAAGGTGTTGGTGTTTGTTCCGAGTAAAAAAGCAGCCGACCGCTTGTTTGATGCGTTGGAAGAAACGCACGGCAGAGAAATGGGAGTAGTGCATTCCAACAAATCACAGAATTACCGTATTCGTTCGCTAGAACAGTTTAATGGTGGCAGACACCGTTTGCTTATTGCTACCGATGTAATGGCTCGGGGTCTGGATCTTCCTTTGGTGTCTCATGTCATCAATTTTGATGTGCCCATCTTTCCCGAAAACTACATGCACCGTATTGGTAGAACGGGCAGAGCAGAGCAGGAGGGAAGGTCTATTCTCTTCTTTTCCGAAGCAGAACGTGAGGCAAAAGAAGCCATTGAACGCCTGATGGATATGGAAATTGACCAGTACGATTTTCCTGATGAAGTGGCTATTTCAGAGCAGCTGACACCTGACGAACGTACAAAGCCGAAATACGCTAAGAACCAAAACCGTAATGTAAAGAAAAAGCTAGAAGGCGGTGGTGCTTATCATGAGAAAAAGGATAAGAATAAGAAGGTGAACAGAGGCGGCTCGTATCGCGAAGAGGTGAAGAAGAAATACAAAAAGCCACGTACACGCGGAAGCAAGAGCGTCAATAACAAGAAGAAAAAGTAGGTTATTGACGTGTGTTAACTGATTCAGGCCTTTAAGGTAGAGGCTACTTATTCTCTAAGTCCTCACCTGTTTATTGCAGTTCGATCTTGCGCGTTTCATTCTCCTTATCAGCTAATAGCGTAGCTCCAAGTGATTTCCGCAGTCGGCTCTAAAATCTTGGAAACGGAGCAATACTTTTCTGCCGAAAGCTGAATGGCACGCTTCACCTTCTCGTCTTGCAAGTCTATTCCCTTCACCAAATAATTGAGATGAATTTTCGTGAAAATGGATGGAATCTCATCTGTACGTTCGGCAGTCACTTCAACATCATACTCGGTCACTTCCTGCTTCATTTTCTTGAGAATGGAAATCACATCTATACTGCTGCAACCCGCTAACGACATTAACACCAATTCCATCGGTCGGGTACCAAGATTCTTTCCTCCAATTTTTGGAGAACCGTCCATGTGAATCGAGTTGCCCGTTTCATTGGTGGCTTCCATGTGGTAGTCGTTATTCAATCGCTTGAGTGTAATTTTCATCTTTATAGCGTTAAATCCGAAATCCTAAAACTTTAAACTCGAAACGGTTTCGTGCTTTTTCATTTCGAATTTCGTGCTTCTGGTTACATTTTCTTTTCAAATACATTTATCCTTGGCGAAATTCGTCCAAAAGTACCGTCATAGGAACTGATTTCTCTTCGATTTCGAACAATCCTTGGGTATAACGCAATATCAACACGTGCTTACCGTACTACGCCCGTTAAGTATATTTGCCGCGATATGAAAATCCTACGTTGGGCTACGCCCATTCTTGCTGTTATTGTCATTTTTGGAACTAGTTGTAAAAAAGACGTTCTGAATACGGATGGAGCGTTAACGTTCTCTGTGGACACGGTTCTTTTTGATACCGTTTTTACAACCATAGGCTCTGCAACAAGGCAGTTTAAAATCTATAACCCAAGTAATAATGAAGTAAATATTTCTTCTATTATGCTTGCTGGTGGTCAGCAATCCAAGTACAGAATAAACGTTGATGGTGTAGCAGGAATTGCGTTTAGCAACATTTCTATTCCGGGTAAAGATTCGCTTTTTGTGTTTGTTGATGTCACCCTCGACCCAAACAACTTATTGCAACCAGCCATTGTTACGGATAGCATTTTGTTTAACACAAACGGAAACATCCAAGATGTTGATTTGGTTGCATGTGGCTGGGATGCGCATTTTATCTATCCGACTACACCCAATGGGTCATTGTCAAGGTTGGGCTGCGACACAATTTGGACATCAAACAAACCTCACGTCATATATGGCTGGGCAGTAGTGGGATTAGCCGATGGGGGTGCTTGCTCTCTAACAATTGAAGCTGGCTCAAGAATATACTCCCATAAAGGTTCTGGATTGATTGTGGATGAAGATGCGACTTTGATAGTAAACGGAACTCCTCAAAATCCTGTAACCTTTGCAGGCGATAGACTAGATGATTTTTATGAAGATCAGGCTGGCGAATGGAACTCCATTTGGCTGTTTAACGGAAGTGTAAACAACGTAATAAAGGGAGCTATTATCAAAAATGGAAATATTGGTGTCAGAGTCGACACACTTAGTCCTGGATCTCCCAATCCAACTCTAACTATCAGTAATACGATAATAGAAAATATGGCTGGAGCAAGTCTTGTTTCTTATTCAGGCACGATTGACGCCTATAATTGCGTCTTTGGAAATGGAGGTCTAAACTCAGTTGCACTTATAGCTGGGGGAGAATACAATTTTTATCACTGCACCATCGGGAATTACTGGGTGAATGGTAACAGACAAACCCCTGCTCTTTTTATGACAAATTGGATTGAATTTAACGACCTTATCGTTACTAATGACCTAAATAGTGACTTCGGAAATTGTATCGTTTACGGAAACAACCTGAATGAACTAGGACTTGACAGAAACGCTTCTTCTGCATTCAATTTTGAGTTTGACCATTGCGTTATGAAGCTAGATTTCAATGCCGAAGAGCCAATTGATATTACGAATCCGGACGAGTTTAAGGATGTGATTTACAACGAGGACCCTTTGTTTGTTGACCCATCAGAAAATAATTTCGAACTTGATTCTGCCATTTCTTCCGCGTTTAATGCAGGAGATATCGGAATAACTAATGTTGATTTAAGTATTATGGGAATGGACGTAATCGGTAATTTCCGTCCGTTTGGTTTCGGTAATCCTGATATTGGAGCTTACGAACGTCAGGAGTAGAGTCGTCAACTTTCTAAAAGTTGACGACTCTGTAAATCCCTCAAACAACTTCTATATTTGAGACAGTTCCACACTCCGTGACAATCTCGATTGAAAAACGCACTTATTCTAGCTTATGATTTCCCGCCCTACAATTCCATTGGAGGGCAGCGACCAAATGCTTGGCTGAAGTATTTCAATGAATTCGGGATTTACCCAATCGTTGTTACACGACATTGGGATTTACCAATTAATAAGCCTGAGGATTGCTACTTACCAAGCGTTAATAGGTCGATTGAAATAGAAAAGATGGATAGCGGAACTGTTATCCGAGTTCCTTTCAATCCGAACTTGCGCGACAAGCTGATTTTTAAAACTGGAACGCTGGCGAATCTGACTAGGAAAGTCCTATCATTTGCGCAACTCATTTCAGAACATCGCCTAGCGCATTTCGATAATAAGCGAACGCTTTATGAAGGTGCGCGAGAATATCTCCAGAAGAATAAAGTGGATGTGATTATCGCCACAGGCGAACCGTTTATACTTTTCACATACGCCAATAAGCTGAGCACGGAGTTTGGCATTCCATGGATTGGCGATTATCGTGATGGATGGAGCACCAACTATAATCTGAATACAGCTGGGTTGGGTGGGAAATTTCAGCAATGGGTTATGAAGCGAACTGAGGAAAAAGTTATTGCCAAATCGACTTTATTGACAACCGCTGCACCGATTTTTTCCCAAGAAATGGCAGGTTTGTCAAACCGTAAGGTTGAGGATGTGCCAGTAATTTACAATGGCTATTTCGAAGAGAAATTCAGTGGTTTAGAAAACGTTCCATTAAAGCAGAAATTCAGCATTGCACATGCAGGAACACTCTATTCTTTCCAACGGGTTGAAACGTTTTTGAGCGGATTAAATCTGTTTCTAAAGCAGAACCCAAGCGCGGAGGTGGACATCACTTTTTATGGGCTAAACTTTTATCCTGCACAAATCCAACGCATAACAGATGCGGCTGGAAGTGTAGATGTGAAATTCACGGATAAATTACCGCATGACGAAATGCTGATGGAGTTAGCATCATCGCATATTCAATTGTTACTCGCCACGCCAGAAAAGCATCAGATTTACGCTAAAGTGTTCGATTACATTGCAACAGGAAGGCCAATTCTCATGGTTGAAAACGACAATGGACCGTTGGAGGCGATTTTAAAAAAGCATCAAAATGCCACTATTCTTCCCTCGGCAGAAACCGTGGCAGATTACATTAAAGAACTCTTTTTTAGTTCCGATAAGCCATCAACTATTGTGAACACAGATGATACTTTTACGCGCAGAAATCAAACACGCAGGTTTGCGGAAGTCATATTGAAAGCAATTGAATAGCGCTTTCGTTCTGCCTTTTTGTTGGCAAGTTGCGATTCCCCCTTTTAAAGGGGGTGCCGAGGTACGAGGTGGGGGATTTACTGGAAACAAAACGGGAATCAGTTAATTTTATTTCTAAACAGATAATGATAAATACAGTATTCAAAAAGAGCCTTTTTAAGGATAAAGTTGTACTTGTAACAGGTGGAGGAACGGGCATCGGATTAAGAATAACCCGAGAATTTTGCCAGCTAGGAGCAAAGGCGATCATAGCGAGCAGAACCCCCGAAAAACTTGCCGCAGGTTTGAAAGTCCTGACGGATGAAGGTGCTGAAGCGATTGCCCTAGAATGCAATATTAGAGACGAGGAAAGCATTAAAGCCTGTGTAAAAGCGGCTGTTTCAACTTTTGGGAAAATTGATATTCTAGTCAATAACGGTGGAGGACAGTTTCCTTCTCCTGCGGAATTCATCAATAGAAAAGGATGGCATGCGGTAATTGAAACAAACCTGACAGGGACTTTCTTTCTTACGCAGGAAGTTTTCAATCAATCTATGAATAGCAACGGAGGTTCTATCATCAACATCACTATGGACAACCGAAATGGATTTCCAATGCTTGCGCATTCTGCAGCTGCACGCGCAGGTGTTCAGAATTTAACCATGAGTTTGGCTAACGAATGGGGGAAATATGGCGTTCGTGTTAACAGCATTTCTCCAGGAACAATTGAGTCAAGCGGGTTAGATACGTATGCTCCTGAATTTCAGGAATACGTACGTGGATACGGAAAGAATAACCAGCATTATAGGTTAGGAACTGAAGCCGAGGTTGCATCAGCAGTTGTGTTTCTATCCTCTCCGGGTGCCTCTTTTATTACAGGCTTAAATATGGCTGTTGATGGTGGCCAATCTATTTATACACCTTTGATGCCGCCAATTGAGAATGATAAGAATGAAAGGTTTGATGATTGATGCTGGTGAACATCATTTCCTTCAAAGCGTTATTCAAAGTATATTTGACAACTGATTAATTGAGAAGTCTCTTAGAAATATATCAGTCTCCAGAAATTTGGGGATTTACCGATGACGTAACTGTCTATTTCGTTCCAGGATTTTTTATTCTCATCCTGCTTGAATTCTATGTCGGCTATCGCGATAAGATAAAACTTCACGAATCGAAGGACAGTCTTGCCAGCATCGGAATGGGAGCTGGGTCATTGATTCTTGGAGTGGGAGTGAAGTTTGCTGCGTTTGGAGCGTTTCTGTATCTCTACCAGTTTGATGTTTTGGGAATGAAACAGCATTTGGGAATTGACAAATGGTATGCGTGGGTAATTCTCTTTTTTGCTGATGATTTGTCATTCTACTGGCATCATAGATTAAGTCATCATGTTCGAATTTTGTGGGCAGCGCACATCAATCATCATTCTTCTACCAACTACAACTTAGCTGTTGCACTTCGCCAAAGTTGGACAGAGTTGTTCTATAAATACTTTTTCTGGCTTTGGCTTCCACTTATTGGCTTCCATCCAATTATGATTTTCACCATGATTGGGGTCAGCTTAATTTATCAGTTCTGGGTTCACACTAAAGTGATTAAATCACTAGGACCGCTCGAATGGTTTATGAATACGCCATCTCATCATCGAGTTCATCACGCAAGTAATACGCGCTACTTAGATAGGAATCACGCTGGAATTCTTATTATTTGGGATAGGCTTTTTGGAACATTTCAAAAAGAGCTGAAGGAAGACCCCGTTGTTTATGGTATTACGTCAAACATCCATACGCACAACTTATTCAAGATAGCATTTCACGAGTTCCAGAATATTTGGAATGATGTAAAGAGTGCCCCAAGTCTTAGAACAAAACTTGGTTACATGTTGATGGCACCAGGCTGGAGTCATGATGGGAGAAGTAAAACCTCAGATCAACTCAGAGAAGAGGAAGGAATCAGTTCTTGAGTAGATTAAGTGTAGTCACGTAGTTACAGTTTCATATTTTTTCATAATATTACGGTCAACTAATTTAAACCCTATTAATTATGAAATCAAAATATTTACTACTTGCAATGCTTTTTGGAGTAACCTTATCAACTGTGGCTTGCAAAAAATGCCAAACTTGTACGTATCAAAACGATGAGATAGAAGTTTGCAGAGAAGGCATCTATAATACTCCACAACTATACACTGCTTACATCAACTCACTGGAAGACAGTGGTTACGATTGTAAATAGTAACAGTTTCGTAAAGAGAAAATACCGCTCATTGAGCGGTATTTTTTCTTTAAATCAACTTGTTCTTAACGCGTTTAGTTCTTTAAGGTTGAAAGAAATGATCATTGATTAATTGCACAAGTAAATATTTCAATCTAAGCCGTGCTTTTTCTTATGTCTTTCAGTTGCTATTTCCCGAATGAACTTTTGCCGCTCCTCAAAGCTCAGTTTATTAAAATGAGTATTCATCGCAGAATTGGCCGATCTAGGCTTTTTGTAGGGCTTTAGTTTTGGTTTTGGTTTTGGTTTTATGATTTTAGTGGGAGGATTGAAATTGGGTATTTCAAGCAGTCCCGCTTGTAGACGAAACTCCTTTTTCTCTTGAGGCGTAAATTTGAGATACCTCTTCAGAAACCTATCTATTACAGCTATATCCATGGTTCAATTTTAATGAGCAATTGCTTCAATAATCGCTTTTCCCTCCCAACAATCAGGTGCTTTTATTCCTAAGAGATAAGCAACAGTTGCAGCTGTGTCGTATGTATTAACAACCACTTGTAATTCACCGTTTACCACACTGGGGCCAGTAAGAATCCAAGGCACATTTACCTCTTCCGGGGAATCTCCTCCGTGTCCGTGTCCAATTCCGCCATGGTCGGCTGTTATTAGAATTACGGTTTTATCGGCTACGCCTGATTCTTTGACAGCTTGAACGATTTTACTAATCATTTGGTCAGCAACAGAAATAGCGTCATAATACGCTTGTGTTCCGTGTCCATCATGATGTCCTGCATGATCTACATTATCCAAGTGCACAAACATGAAATCTGGCTTCTTTCGTTTGAAATAGTTGGAAGCCATTCGGGTAATTCCCTTATAGCCTTTATGCGCTGCCGCTTGAAGTAAAATGGCATCACGTTGACGGTTTACAACGCCTTTTTCAAATAGTCTGTTAAAAGCTAACCAATCGTTGAAACATGCAATTGTAGCATCCGGTTTTTGTTTGCGCAGTTCTCCGAAAATGGTTGGCCACATGCCGCTCGGTTTTCCGTTTCTCTTGGTGCCTTCGCATTCCAGTTCAATGGTTTGTTTATGAGGCTGCCACGAGTTTGAGGTAACGCCATGTTTATCTGGCCCAGCTCCCATAATCATACTTGCCCAGTTTGGGCTGCTGCTAGTAGGAAGTACAGCTTGGCATTTGAAAGAGTAAGCCGCAACTTTCAGAATGCTATCGATGGTAGGTGTGAGGGCCTTTTGGATACCATCTGGGCTCATACCATCTACACCAATGACAATTACATGCTGAATGTCGGGTGCTTGCGCCTTAATGAAAAATGGAGAAAGTAAAAGCGAAAAAAGAAACGACCAGTAAATAGGTCGAGAGTTCTCTTGCCATTTGCTAACCGCTATTCCCTTATCGTTATTCATTTTTTACTACCTGAGAAGGAACTTTGACGCCATCTTAATGAAGCTGAGCTTTCCGCTTGTGTACGGTGGGTATTTCTGTGCAACATCGCCCAAGAAAGACCGAACCATAATTGGCTTTTTATGCGAGAAAGTATCGAAACCGAGTTTTCCGTTATAAGCTCCAATACCGCTGTTTCCAACGCCACCGAAAGGCAGGTTTGGTTGTCCCGCATGAACCATTGTTTCATTCACACAAATAGCTCCTGAAGATGTTTCGTTCATCAGGCGTTTCTTTAACTTAGAATCATTGCTAAACAGATACATGGCTAACGGACGCTCGTTTGAGTTGATGTGATTGATTACCTCATCAAAATTGTCATAACCAATAACAGGCATCACAGGGCCAAAAATCTCTTCCTGCATTGCTGGGTGATCCATCGTTACATTGTCAATAATGGTAGGGGAAATGTACTTCGTGGCTGCATCAGTCACACCTCCAACGATAATATCGCCTGTAAGCATCTTGCTCACACGCTCAAAATGTCTGTCGCTAATCAATCTGGCAAGGTCGTCTGAAGGTTTGTCGGCTTCTCCAAAAAACTCCTTTATGTAATGCTTTACTCGCCCCAAGAATTTATCCTTGATTTTATTGTTGACATAGATATAATCGGGCGCAATACACGTTTGTCCTGCATTTTGAAATTTCCCCCAAACCAATCGTTTGGCCGCCACATTCATGTTAATGTTTGTATCAACAATACATGGGCTTTTGCCCCCTAATTCTAATGTAACTGGCGTAAGGTGTTTGGCTGCCGCCTGATAAATAATCCGACCAATTTCTGTTCCTCCAGTAAAAAGCAAATAGTCGAAACGCTCTTTCAATAATTCGGTCGTTTCAGGAACGCCACCTTCAATACTTACGATGTATTCTGGATCGAATGTGTCTGTAATCAAATCGGCAATAGCCTTACTACAGTTTGGCGAAATCTCGGAAGGTTTCACTACGGCTGTATTTCCTGCAGCCATTGCTCCCAGTAATGGTCCAAAAAGGTTCTTTACAGGATAATTCCAAGGTGCAATGATGAGTGTGACACCGAATGGTTCGGGCATAATCATGGAAGAACCCGGCTGAAAGAATAGGGGAGTGGAAACACGCTCTGGCTCCATCCAATCTTCTAAATGACGCAGATAGTGCTCAATCTCAGCAACGGTAATACCAATTTCGGTTGTGAAGGCCTCTTGTGTTGACTTGTTGAGGTCCTTTTTTAGTGCGGCCAGTAGCGCACCTTCGTGCTTTGCAAATGCATCTTTAAGCTTTCGCAATTGCTTTTTTCGGAACGCAATAGGTTTGGTTGCATGCGACCAGAAAAAATCTCTTTGTTTCTGAACTATTGCTGAATATGCGGTGCCGGTTTTTGGCTTTTCTGCTACTGCTTCCATATTAATATTTGATTCCGAGTTTGTTGTACAATTTGGCAAGTACCCACATTGGGCCTACCAGGAAAAATTCAAGATCCTTAAAAAAGGACGGTTTTTTGCCTTCGATTTTATGTCCCCAAAATTGAAATGCCCAAGAGATTACAAAAACAACTAGCGAAATCATCCAAACACTTACAGCTCCGTTGTAGATATAGCATGCAATCATGCCTAATGATGTAACTGCCAACATGCCAACAGATATAGCAAAGGATAGCGATAGGTAATAAGCGAAAACGAGCAGAGAAACAATCATAGATACATTTAGCGGTTCACCGCCCATGAAGTCTAGCGTTATAGGAAGTTTTACATCCCAAAGTAATCCAATCACACTCAGGAAAATGAGAGGAACAAAAATCCAATGAATAAGTTGGTTTTTGGGGTTTTGATGGCTCTCGCTATACTCGCTGAACAGGCGTTCAATCTTCGACATGTGCTTATAAATTTCGGATTTCACGTAAAGTTAGCCACTTTGATGTTTCCATTTAAACCCAATCAAGGTTAATTTGCCGATTATGGATAATCTACGAATGAGATTTACCGAGTTGTTCGAGAAAAGTGATAACGTGCAGCACTTTTTCTGCCCAGGTAGGGTTAATCTTATAGGAGAACACATCGATTATTTGGGTGGACTGGTAATGCCCACAGCTATTTCGCTGGGAATTACGGCTCTAATCCGTCCAAACGCGACAAAGATTATCACCGTTCATTCTACTGATTTCGAAGAAACTATTGAACTGGATTTGTCATCATTACCCAATTTAAAACAGAATAATTGGAGTGATTTTGTACTTGGAGTAGTTATCCATTTGAATAAAATTGGAATTGAAGTACGTGGCTGTGAGTTGCTGCTTGATAGTAATCTCCCTAAAGGTTCTGGGCTTTCTTCTTCGGCAGCCTTGGAAGTGCTATGCTATTTCATGTTCCATTCGGTATTTGGAGAAAACGAGATTGATAGAGTTAAGATGGCGCTTGCTTGCCAGCAGATTGAGAATGAATTTGTTGGTGTGAATTGCGGCATTATGGATCAGTTTGCGGTTGCAAATGGTAAGGCCAATCATGCTATTGTCTTGAATTGTGATTCGCTTGAACATCAGTTCGTTCCACTGAATTTGGGAGAGTATTCTCTTCTTGTTATCAATACAAATAAACCTAGATTTTTAGCCGAAAGCGCTTATAACCAGCGGAGGCAAGAATGCGATGCGGCCTTCAGGTTTATTGCCCAACATGTGCCGATAACAAACTTGGTGGATGCTTCGCTTGATGATTTGGATTTAATAGACAATGCAGTTCTTGCAAAACGAGCACGTCATGCCATTACCGAGCAGATGCGAGTAGTTGATTCAGTTAAGGCCTTGGAGGTTGGTAACCTTAAAGCATTTGGGCAGATGATGAATGAATCGCACGAATCGCTACGAGGTGATTATGAAGTTTCTTGTGCTGAACTTGATTTCATTGTCAATGAACTTCAAGTTGTTGAATCATGTCTTGGAGCAAGAATGACAGGAGCTGGTTTTGGAGGCTGCTGTGTTGCATTGGTGGAAACTAAAAGCGTTGGCAAACTTTCGCAGGGCCTAACTGAAACTTATAAAGTTCGGTTTAATCGAACACCCGAATTTTATGATTGCAAACCGTCAAATGGAGTACACCTAGTAAGTTGATGATTAAATTAACTTTAAGCCCAATTAAACTAAACATTAGAATACCATGAAAAGAATATTTACGCTTTGCTTTCTTGCGTTTGCAACAGGAGCCTTTGCTCAGACCGAGTGCAACGGAACTCGTTACATTGATTACAATTCGTTTCCAGGCGCAGATGTTACGAATGACGTAACGTTTGGAAATAACACTCCCTTTGGTCAATCAAGCGGTGTGCTTAAAATGGATGTGTACGAACCAACCGGAGACACAGAAACCAATCGCCCAGTTATTGTGATGGCTTTCGGTGGCTCTTTTATTGGAGGAGACCGTTCTCAAGTGGACTTCTTAGGAGATATTTTTGCAAAACTTGGATATGTAGTGGTGGCACCAGATTATCGTGTAGGGCTTTTTCTTCCTAGTCAGATAGCAACCACGTTAGCAGTGCTGAGAGGTTCTCACGACATGAAAGCATGCGTTCGTTATTTAAAGAAGACGGTTGCCGAAGATGGAAATCCTTATGGAATAGACCCTGACAGAATTATTGTTGGTGGTGTTTCCGCTGGAGGAATTAGCGCTATTCATGCTGCTTATCTAGATTTGGATAGTGAAGTGCCGGCATACATGGCTAATGATACCGCAGGTTTAGGAGGAGTAGAAGGCAACAGTGGAACACCTAGCTATTCAAGCGCACCATTGGCCGTTTTAAGCTTTAGTGGAACCATTGGAGATAGTTCTTGGATTAACCCAGGTGATGTTCCTATTTGTAGCATCCACGAGGAAAATGATGGAACTGTTCCTTACCTAACACAGGAGGTTTCTGTTTCTGGTTTTCCAACTGGGTTAACAGCTTCTGGAAGTGGTGATTTGCATATTAGAGCCGAGAATGTTGGAATTGACAACTGCCTTCTTACCTACAGAGGAGTAGCTAACCATGTTGGATATTTAGCAGGTACGCCAGACCAAGAGGCGTTGGATTTTGCAAGAGATTTCTGTGCTTCTATGGTTTGCGATGGTTCTTCTGACTGTGGTAGCGTAGATGCAGGTGCTGCTGGTACAAGTGTGTCTGAAGTTGAACGAAATTCAATTGAGGCTTATCCTAATCCAACCGCTGACGTATTGAATTTCAACATCGATGAAACTGCTACAGTAGAAATTATTGATGCTACAGGAAGAGTTGTTCTTTCAACTTTATCACTTAATGGCAAGAACAGATTGGATGTAAGTGCTCTTCCAACTGGAGTTTACACATTGAGAACAGTAGGCAAAAAAATCAGTACTGCGCACTTCATCAAGAACTAAGACTCAGACTTTTCTGAATTAAAAAAGGCGGCTCTGCATAATGCAGAGCCGCCTTTTTAGTTTGTAGCGTACTTAATTACTACGCTCCAACCACTTCAAGCAAAGCGTTTGTTTTCTTAACGCCTTCAGCGCTTTCAGCAAGCTTAGCTTTCTCAGCATCATCAAGATCAATTTCAATAATCTTCTCAATTCCGTTCTTTCCAAGAATTACTGGAACACCAATACAAAGATCATTTAGGCCATACTCGCCTTCAAGCAAAGCAGAACATGGAAACATCTTTTTCTGATCGCAAGCAATAGCCTGAACCAAAGCAGAAACAGCAGCACCAGGAGCATACCAAGCACTCGTTCCTAGAAGTGTAGTAAGTGTAGCGCCACCAACTTTGGTAGCCTCTTTCACCTCTTCTAATCTTTCTGCAGAAAGAAACTCAGAAACAGGAACACTGTTTCTAACCGCCAATCTTGTCAATGGAATCATACCCGTATCGCTATGTCCACCAATCACCATTCCTTCAACATCAGATCCTGGGCATTCTAGAGCCTCGCTCAAACGATACTTAAAACGAGCACTATCCAAAGCACCACCCATACCAATGATTCTGTTTTTTGGAAGACCAGTAGCCTTGTGAGCCAAATAAGTCATCGTATCCATTGGGTTACTCACCACAATAATGATTACATCAGGAGAATGCTGAATCAAGCTTGTTGCAACGCTTTTTACAATTCCAGCATTAATACCAATCAATTCTTCACGTGTCATACCCGGCTTACGCGGAATACCACTTGTAATTACAGCAATGTTGCTACCTGCCGTTTTCGTGTAATCGTTGGTAACACCAGTAATCTTAGTGTCAAACCCGTTTAGGGTAGCACACTGCATCAAATCCATTGCCTTACCCTCGGCAAAACCTTCTTTAATGTCAACTAAAACAACTTCCGAAGCAAAATCTTTGATTGCGATATATTCAGCGCAACTTGCACCAACCGCACCTGCTCCTACAACTGTAACTTTCATGGTATATTTTTTTTGAATTTTCGTTTTCTTAAAACGCTGGCAAATGTAGAAAAGAAGCCGTTGCACAAAAAGCACATACACCCAGATTTACAATCCTTTATGAAACTCTTCTGTTTTGGGCGCGTCCCCGATGAAAAATCGGGGTCAAGCTACGCCATATCTTTTTTTCTGCTTCATTTCGACTGCGCTCAATGAAGACAGAAAAAAAGGATGCCGCTTCCATCCCTCGCGCGAGTGCCAGCCGAAAATTTTAAATCTGGTTAAACACAATCGCTACTTTCACGTTTGTTTTTAAAACCAACCAAATGAAACTCCTTCTAAGTTACCTGCTTACAACTGTTGTTTTCTTCGCCATAGATCTTACTTGGATAGGTCTAGTTGCCAAGAAATTCTACTGGGAAAACCTCGGTAACTTGCTTAAAGATGACGTAAATTGGGTAGCTGCGCTCGTGTTTTACCTTATCTATATCGTAGGAATTTTCGTGTTCGCTATTCTACCGGCCGTAGAAAACGATTCATTGAAATCGGCTATTTTATATGGAGCCCTGTTTGGGTTCTTTTGCTACGCCACTTACGACCTTACCAACCTAGCAACTTTAAAAGGGTTCCCTCTAAAGGTTGTATTAGTAGATATGACTTGGGGAGTTGTGTTGACTGCCAGCGTTAGTACTGCTGGTTTCTACATTACCCGTTGGATTCATTAACCCTTTCTGGTTAGATTTGGACAAGAAACCCTTTGTCCATGCTACAATTCTCGAAACGTTATCCTAAAAAGCGCGCATTTATTACTGGCGCTGCGTCTGGACTAGGCTTAGCATTGTGCAGAGCTTTGGCTGTAGATTCTTGGACCATTGGAATCTCCGATATTAATGGGGTTGCATTGGCAAATACCAAATCTGAACTTGAATCAATTGGTGCCACAATTTTCGATTATGGCTTAGATGTGTCCGACAAAGATCAATATCTAATTGTGGTGGAGAAATTCCTTGCTGATGTTGGAGGCATAGACCTTCTAGTGAATAATGCAGGTGTTGGAGATGGTGGATACGTGGAAGAATATGGTCTCGAAAACTGGGACTGGCTCCTAAGTATAAACCTCCATGGCGTTATCTATGGTAATGCCCTGTTCATCCCAACCTTTAAGCAACAGAAAAGTGGCACCATCATCAATATTGCGAGTGCCGCAGCATTTACCAGTTTACCCAGAATGGCAGCTTACAATGTGAGTAAAGCGGGCGTTAGAGCATTATCAGAAACCATGTCGGCAGAGCTTCATTCGCATGGCGTGCAGATAACGTGTGTTATGCCAACATTCTTCAAAACAAACGTGATGCAAAATGCTCGCGGAAATACTGATGAAGTTGAAATGTCTAAAATGATTTTTGCCACATCAGACCTTACACCCGAACGGGTTGCTGCTTACGTGTTGAAAAAGGCAGGCAAAGGCCGCTTTCATGTTATTCTTCCGGCAGATGCCAAGTTCATGTTCTTTATGAAACGATTCTTTCCAAGCCTATTACTTCGCATCTTCCGCCTTGGCGAAAAGAAGAAAGAAACCGTACGAAAACGATTACGAGAACGCTACGCCAAAGCAGACAAAAAAGGCAAGGTTGACCACGAGTATCTTGACTCCGTCTTTAAGAAATAGTTCTCGAATTCCCTCCCCTTTGGGGAGGTCAGGAGGGGCTGAGCCTCACACGTTAAAACGGAAATGCATCACATCTCCGTCTTTTACCACATATTCCTTGCCTTCCACCTTCATTTTACCCGCTTCTTTAACGGCAGCTTCTGATCCGAGCGTCACAAAATCGTTATAAGCAATGGTTTCTGCACGGATAAAACCTTTCTCGAAATCGGTATGAATAACACCAGCAGCTTGCGGTGCAGTCATTCCTTTTTCAATGGTCCAAGCGCGAACTTCCTTTACACCTGCGGTGAAATACGTTTGAAGGTCGAGCAATTTGTAGGCTGAGCGGATAAGCTTGTTCACACCAGCTTCTTTCAATCCCATGTCTTGCAAGAATTCTTGACGCTCTTCGAATGTATCCAAGTCTGCAATATCAGCTTCAGCAGCAGCAGAAATCAGAATTACTTCTGCATTTTCACCCTTAACAGCTTCCTCTACTTTTTTGGTGAATTCATTTCCGTCAACTACAGAAGCCTCATCCACATTACATACGTATAGAACTGGTTTCAGCGTAAGCAAGTGGAAAGTTTTGGCCAACTCCATTTGATCATCGTTCAATGGAGCTGTTCTAGCAGACTTCCCTTGCTCTAGCGTCAATCGAATAACCTGAAGCGTATCAAATTCTCTTTTCGCCTCTTTATCACCAGTTTCAGCTTGTCTCTTCACTTTAGAGATACGCTTTTCAACAGCATCTAAGTCTGCGAATTGAAGCTCGGTATCAATAATTTCTTTGTCTCTAACAGGATCAACAGAACCATCAACATGCACCACATTTCCATCTTCAAAACATCTTACAACATGGATAATGGCATCCGTTTCGCGGATGTTACCAAGGAACTGATTCCCTAAGCCTTCTCCCTTACTTGCACCTTTTACAAGTCCAGCAATATCAACGATTTCAATAGTTGTTGGAACAACTCGCTCAGGATTAACAAGACCTTCCAGTTTTTCTAAACGTTCATCAGGAACAGTAATTACACCAACGTTAGGTTCGATGGTGCAAAACGGGAAGTTTGCTGCCTGCGCCTTTGCATTAGAAAGACAATTAAAAAGGGTTGATTTTCCAACATTTGGAAGTCCCACGATACCACACTGTAAAGCCATTGCGCTAAAATTTTAAGGCGGCAAAGGTAACAGCCCCACTTAATCATCCGCCAAAGGCGAAGAGAAATTGAATTTGAGTTGTTGGAATACCTCAGTAAATGAAAACGAACTCTTAATTGGACGAAAACCGGTAGCCCATTCCAATAGAAAAACCGTAGAAATTGGCAGAATAGGATGATGCCTTACTTACGGGATGAAGCGGCAATCGTATCGTAGCGTAAAATCCTCTCAGTACAATAGGCTTTACCGTTAAAACTCCTTGAAATGTATAGCTAAGTGAGGAGGAATTATCTAACCAAAAGCCCAAATCCCAAAGGTCGGCTCCAGATTCTGTATATGGACTTAATTCACCTTTACCCACAGTTTGGCTTGTGCCATCGCGTTTGGTGTAGTTGTAAAAGGTATACAAACACCTAAAGTTTAGACCAATTCCAATCTCTAGTTTCTTAAGATTCTTGGAGAAAAGGAGAATATTATCTACGAAAGCGGTTAATTGACTGGTTCTACTTTGAAACTTGTAAAATGTAGGAGGAACTTCTTCAAAAATAAAACCGGCATATTCGTAAAGCTCGACATCATTTGTCAGGAACAATGATTCAAGTCCAGCCCCAATATTTAATTCAGCAAACCAAGCCGATTTTCCAATTGGCCTTTTCGTAGTTGTGAAACTTGAATTCAATTCAACCCCGCCTGAAAACTTGGGATATGAAGTGCTGCTAAAGCCAGCGCCTGTTCCAAAAAAAGAGCCTCCTTTTACACTCCGTTGCGTAGGAAACAAAGTTGTAGACTGAATCTCCAGCTTCCATCTTTCGTTCTTCCAATCTTGGGCATTAGCATGAATTTGAACAAACAAATTACAGAATAGCAAACCCAAAATAGAGAAGCGTTTGGTCATGATTTCGGAACATAAAACAGTAAGTTAGATTTTATATTGCATAAACTGATTTCGCGTTTTGTTTTTCAAAAAGAAAATTATCTTTGTACTCCCGTTTTTGGGGAGGTTCTTGCAAATTATGCGGATGTGGTGAAATTGGTAGACACGCCAGACTTAGGATCTGGTGCCTTACGGTGTGTGGGTTCGAGTCCCTCCATCCGCACTTAAGAAAGAGGGAGCTGCTGCAAAGTAGTTCCCTTTTTTTGCAATTAAGAGTTATTAAAAACGATAAATGAGCACGATGAATATTACCAAAGAGAGCATCGATAATCTAAATGCACGGGTAACTATTAAACTAGCGCCAGCAGATTACCAGCCACAGGTTGAGAAAACGCTTAAGGAGCAAGCACGTAAGGCGAATATGCCAGGTTTCCGACCGGGAAAAGTGCCAGTTGGCGTAGTAAAGAAAATGTATGGACCGTCTATTCTGGTAGATGAGGTGAATAAGATGCTCGGTGAAAAACTGTACGAGTACATTGGAAATGAGAAGCTGGAGATTCTTGGAAATCCACTTCCTTCTGAAGATGTGAAGCCAATCGCGGATTTTCAAAATCCAGCAGACATGGAATTCACGTACGATCTTGGTCTTGCTCCTAAAATTGATTTAGAACTTGGTAAGAAATTCAAGTTCGATTACTTCAAAATTGAGGCAACAGACAAAGACATCGAGAATTCTTTAGAAAACATTTCTAAGCGTACCGGAGAAATGGTTGAGCATGACACTATTGCTGATGAAGACTTGATAAAAGTTCAGTGGGTTGAGCTGAATGAAGATGGAAGCATCAAAGAAGGTGGTGTTATGAATAGCTCGAGCGTCTCTCTGGATAACTTGAAAGGGGATGTGAAGAAGTCTTTGATTGGGAAGAAATTGAAAGAAAACTTAACGGTTGATTACCGCGATTTTTCTGAAAACGAAACCGATTTGGCTGCTATGCTTGCCGTAACAACTCAGGAACTTCAGAATGTAAATGGAAGCTTCAAAATTACAGTTGAGAAAATTCAACGTTTGAAGGCTGCTGAACTAAATGAGGAAACGTTCAAGAAAATGTATCCTGATGGATCGGTAACCAGCTTGGATCAAATGAAGGAGAAAATCAAGGTTGATTACGCTGCTTATTTTGATCAGGAAAGCGATAAGAAGTTGAAAAACGATATCGTTATCGACCTTCTGAAAAACACGAAAGTGGACCTTCCAGATGAATTCCTAAAGCGTTGGTTGACAACTGTAGGAGAGAATAAATCTACCAAGGAACAAGTAGAACAGGAATATCCAAACTATCGGGACGGCCTGAAATGGCAGTTGATTCAGAATAAAATAATCCGCGACAAAGATATTAAGGTAGAAGCGGATGAGCTGAAAGCTGGTATTCGAGCGCAATTATTGCAGCAATTTGCACACTACGGTATGCAGCAGGCTGATGATGAAATGATGGACGATATGGTAAATAAATTCATGAAGCGAGAAGATGAAGTGCGCAAGATGAATAATCAGCTTTACGACCAAAAAGTAATGGACCTTTTTAGAAGTATGGCCACACTTAACGAAAAGAAGGTGACTAGCGAGAAGTTCTACGAAATGGCTTCGAAGGAGAACAGCTAAGAACAATTAACAGTTAACAACTGTCTTATTAGATGAATGCCGTGTATTGCCATTAATTGCGATATTCGGCATTCATCGCTTTAAACCTACAAGTAGCAGAAACAAATGGACGGTAACGAATTTAGAAAGTACGCAACTAAGCACAGAGGAATTAGCAGCACAACGTTTGATAGCGTAATTGGCTCGATGACTCCATATATTATTGAAGAACGTTCTTTGAACGTGGCTCAGATGGACGTGTTTTCACGTTTGATGATGGATAGAATCATCTTCCTTGGAACGGGAATTGACGATACGGTTGCGAACATTATCCAAGCGCAACTTCTCTTTTTAGAGAGTGCAGATAGTAAGAAAGACATTCAGATTTATTTGAATTCTCCTGGAGGTTCTGTGTATGCAGGATTGGGGATTTACGATACGATGCAATATATCGCACCAGATGTAAGTACTATATGTACTGGAATGGCAGCGTCTATGGGAGCAGTTCTTTTGTGTGCAGGTGCAACGGGTAAGAGAACCGCGCTTAAACACTCACGTGTAATGATTCACCAACCACTTGGTGGAGCACAAGGACAAGCTTCTGATATTGAGATTACTGCGCGTGAAATTGCGAAGTTGAAAAAGGAGCTTTATGACATTATTGCAAATCATTCAGGTCAAGAGTATGACAAGGTTTGGGCAGATTCTGACCGTGATTATTGGATGACGGCAGACGAGGCAAAAGCCTACGGTATGATTGATGAAGTTCTCGATAGAAAAAAATAAGCCTTAAATTGAATCTCCTAAAACGGGTTTTTAATCTGTTTTAGAACAAATGGAACTGTATATAGGATGAAGGCAAGTAAAGAAAAAGAAAACATCAAGTGCTCGTTCTGCGGACGAGATAAGCAGGATACGGCTGTGTTAATTGCAGGAATAAACGGTCACATATGTGACCGTTGTATCGCGCAAGCATATCAGATTGTAAACGAAGAGTTTGCTAGTAAGCAAGACAAGAATCTCAACCAAGCGTTGAACGTTCTCAAGCCTATTGAAATCAAAACATTCTTGAATGATTTTGTAATTGGGCAAGATCAAGCCAAGAAAGTCTTGGCCGTAGCTGTTTACAATCATTTCAAACGTCTGGTTCAACAACCAGATGAGGAAAATGCTGATGTTGAGGTTGAAAAATCAAACATCATCCTTGTTGGAAGAACAGGTACTGGTAAAACACTTTTGGCAAGAACAATTGCTAAAATGCTGAACGTTCCTTTCTGTATTGCTGATGCAACTGTGCTTACGGAAAGTGGTTATGTTGGTGAAGATGTGGAGAGTATTTTGAGCCGTTTGCTTCAAGCTGCTGATTACGATCAGGCAGCAGCAGAAAAAGGAATTGTTTTTATTGATGAAGTAGATAAGATTGCCCGAAAAGGCGATAATGCTTCCATTACTAGAGATGTTTCTGGAGAAGGTGTTCAGCAAGGTCTGTTGAAACTGTTAGAAGGTTCTATTGTGAACGTTCCGCCACAAGGTGGAAGAAAGCACCCAGAGCAAAAAATGGTTCCTATTGATACTAAAAACATCCTTTTCCTTTGCGGAGGAGCTTTTGATGGTATTGAGAAAATCATTGCCAAGCGGATGAAAAAGCAGACCATTGGTTATGCATCTCATACAGATAAGGAGGAGATTGACGAGGAAAACTTGCTCCAATACATTTCTGCGCAAGACATCAAAAACTTCGGATTAATTCCTGAATTGATTGGCCGTTTGCCAGTAGTTACGCATTTGAATCCGTTAGATCCTGAGGCGTTGAAACGCATTCTGACTGAGCCAAAGAACGCGCTCACTAAACAGTATAAGAAACTGTTTAAAATGGATGGTATTGAACTTGAAATTGAGGAGCCAGTTCTTGATCTTGTTGTTGAAAAGGCAATGGAATTCAACTTAGGAGCACGCGGGTTGCGATCTATATGTGAAGCAATCTTGATTGATGCCATGTTTGAGCTTCCGTCTTCGGATGATAAGCACATCACCATCACGCGTGAATATGCGGAAGACAAATTATCGAACGCAACTATTAGTAAGCTGAAGGCAGCTTAACTACAGCCATTTTTTTAATCATTGGAAAGAAACTGCTCATTAAAGTTTATGAGATACAGTTTTTCAGAGGCACGTGTAATAGCTGTGTAAAGCCATCGCACGTATTCTGTGCCTAGCATTTCTGTAGTCAAGTACCCTTGGTCCACAAACACAGCGGGCCACTGTCCGCCTTGCGCCTTGTGGCATGTAATGGCATAGCCAAACTTTACTTGGAGAGCACGGTGATAAGGGTCTTCAGCAATTTTCTTGGCCTGTTCGGAAGGTGTTGGAATATGTGCGTAGCTCAGACATACCGCATTGTAAAGCTGTTCGTAATCTGCATCGGGCAGGGATGGAGCCTCTACATGCAATGAGTTTAGAAGCAGTTTAACATCCAAGGAGTCTTCCGCTGGATAATCCATCAAACGTATGGTTGCATTAGCAAATCGGAAGCCGTGCATTTCTTCCACTGTTCCCAAGCGCATGATTTCAATCATATCGCCATTGGCAATAAACCCAGCTCCTGAGTCTTTTGGAAGCCAGTAGTAGTTGTTCTTAACAACCATCAATTTATCGGTTGATGCGATTTCCTCCTCCATGTATTTAATACGAAGTCGAATTTGTTGATTGAACTGATTGGCACTCTTGTTTGAACGCGTGATAACCATCGCATTATCCTCTCCGTAATTGCTGTAAGCCGAATTCAGTTCGTCTTCCAATTCGAGCATGTCAATAACCTTAACGTCTGGAAAATTGATTTTTAAACTGATGTCTGATCTTCCTTGCATCAGTAAATTTCTTAGCTCAGTAGCATTGGTGAGAATTCCTGAATCGGCTTCCTGCCTCACAACTTCTTTGAGTTCGTACTGCATTTCAGGCTCAAAATGGAAATTAGACTGCAGTACTTTGCCATCCAAAGCTGGACTATCAGACGAACCAACTGGAGGTAATTGGGCTGTGTCACCAATCAGGATCAGTTTACAATCTTTTCCTTCCTCCATGAACTCCATCAGGTCAGAAAGCAGGTTTTTTGATTGAATTCTTCCCGACCCAGAATCTCGCGCAAGCGAAATCATTGAAGCTTCATCTACAATAATTACTGCATTTTTTCCGCGGTTGTGGCGCAGCGCAAACCTAATTCCTCCAAATTCATCTGTAGTTATCTGGTATATGAACTTGTGAATGGTAAAAGCTCTTTGTCTGGTATATGAAGCCAATACCTTTGCAGCGCGACCAGTTGGAGCCAGTAAAGCATACTTTCGATCCATGGTTTTTAGCGTTTTCACCACGCTTATTACCATGGATGTTTTCCCAGTACCAGCATATCCGCGTAGCAGAAACACCTTCCCCACATTCTTTTCTGTTAGGAATTCTGAAAGCTGATAAACGAACCCTTCCTGCCCAACGGTGGGCTTAAAGGGCAGCTCAGAAATGAGGCGGTCGTATGTGGTTTTTGCAGAGGTCAAACTTGGTCGGGTCTAATGTACAATCTCTCATCACTAATTTGTCGGTATATGCAGAAGAAGGAGCGAATCATAAGAGTCTCCCTTTTTGTATTTTCACGCTTATGTGGGAAGAAAAAGACAATCAACTAATTGCAGCCTTTGAGTTCAGCGACTTTGTACAAGCATTTGGGTTCATGACTAAAGTTGCATTGGTGGCAGAAAAGATGAATCATCACCCAAATTGGACAAACGTCTATAATAGAGTTGATATTCGGTTGACTACGCACGATATGGGAAATGTGGTAACCGCTAGCGATCGTGTACTCGCCTTAATTATCGAGAAAATTTATAATCAATGAATTGGGACCTATTCTATAAAATTGCCAATGCAAGCGTAATACCCGCTTGGGCGTTATTGGCTATTGTTCCCAACCATTTTATTACCAAGAAATTGGTTCATTCTGGATTTTGGTTCGTTGCGCTTAGCGTGGTTTATGTTTTTCTGTTTTTTTATTGTTTGGGAGGAGAAGGAGGCATGGACACCTTACAAAACTTGAAAATTTCATTTCAGCGTGATGAGGTATTGCTTCTTGGTTGGGTTCATTATTTGGCTTTCGACCTTTTTATAGGTGCTTGGATTACTAGAGATGCCCGCACTATTGGATTACATCACCTAGTGGTTTTACCGATGCTGTTTTTAACGCTCTTTGCGGGACCCGTTGGGTTGCTTTTATATTTAGCTGCTAAAGCAATTAAGCAACGATGATTCGAGTTATGAACAGGTAAAACTGTTAGTAAGCGCATCGTTTTGTTAAAAACATGCGATTTCTTGCCCCTGTAGATGGGCTAACTTTGTCATCAGAAATTAGAGGAAACAGATGAGTAAGATTATAGCTATAGCCAACCAGAAAGGAGGAGTAGGAAAAACCACAACGGCCATCAATTTGGCTGCGTGTTTAGCAGTGCTGGAGTATAAAGTACTGTTGGTTGATGCAGACCCACAGGCAAACTCAACATCCGGTGTAGGGTTCGACCCACGTAACATTAAAACCAGTATTTACGAGTGCATTATTGGCGAAGCTGAACCGAAAGACATTATTCTTCATACAGAAACGCCCAATTTGGATGTACTGCCAGCACACATCGATTTGGTTGGTGCTGAGATTGAAATGATCAATCTTCCCAACCGAGAAATGATGGTGAAGTTGGTGATGAATAAGGTGAAGAATGATTACGATTTCATCATCATGGATTGCTCGCCATCGCTTGGTCTTATCACTGTAAATTGTTTGACCGCTGCGGATAGCGTATTAATACCTATTCAATGCGAATACTTTGCGTTAGAAGGATTGGGTAAACTACTGAACACAATAAAAATCGTTCAAGCACGCTTAAATCCAGACCTCGAGATGGAAGGCTTGCTTTTGACCATGTATGATTCGCGCTTACGATTGGCAAATCAGGTTGTAGAAGAGGTGAAAACACATTTTCAGCAGTTGATGTTTAACACAGTCATTGCCCGAAACACCAAATTAGGAGAAGCACCAAGTCATGGAAAGAGTATTATCATGCACGATGCAGCTTCAAAAGGAGCCACCAATTATTTGAACCTTGCAAGAGAGATTTTGCAGAAAAATGGCATGACGCGTTTAAAGGATAGTGAGAAAATTCTAAGCTAATGGTGAAGACAAGAGCGTTAGGAAGAGGGCTTGGAGCGCTACTCGATGATTCAGGTTCTGATATTGTTTCAAGGTCACTTTCATCTCCAAAGGAAGATGAGGGTGGTTCAGTTAATGGTATTCCTATTTCTCAAATAGAGGCGAATCCGTTTCAGCCAAGAACACGATTTGACCAAGAGAAGTTGGATGAGTTGGCAGCGTCTATTTCGCAGTTAGGAATTATACAGCCCATAACTTTAAGAAAAGTCCGCCCAAATAAGTACCAGATTATTTCTGGTGAGAGAAGATTCCGTGCTTCCCAGCTTGCTGGCTTGACCGAAGTTCCAGCCTACATCCGCGTAGCGAATGACCAAGCCATGCTGGAGATGGCGTTGGTAGAGAACATTCAGCGAGACAACTTAGATGCGATTGAAGTTGCCATTTCTTATCAGCGATTGATAGATGAATGTAGCTTGACTCAAGAGGCGCTGGGCGAACGAGTAGGAAAGAAGCGCTCTACAATCACCAACTACTTACGGTTACTCAAACTTCCGCCTCAGATTCAGAAAGCAATTATGGATCGTATTCTTACCATGGGCCATGCACGCGCCATCATTAATATTGATGATGAGAACGAACAGCTTCAGCTTTTTAAGGAAATTGTGAAGGGTGGTTTGTCGGTGCGTGCTGCAGAACAAGCATCCAAATCTGCAAAGGCATCTGCTGGTGCAACAGTTAAAAAAGAACTTCCCATTGAATACCAGCGAATAGAAGACAATGTGAAACGGCAGTTGGACGCACAAGTTGGCTTAAAAGTGAACGCAAAAGGCAAAGGAAGTCTTTCCATTTCCTTCGATAATGAAAAAGAATTGAAGCGCGTTCTTTCCATTTTGGATCTTTGGCCTTAACCAATTCAATCTTTTGATTCGGTATTTCGTACCATTATTTTTTGCGCTTCTTCTGACCATTAGTCATTCGTTTGCTCAAGAATTTGAAACGGAATTTGATACAGTCGTGCGTCCTGTAGCAGCTGATACAGCCATTGTTAAAAAGAAAAAACACTCACCGTTTAAAGCAACGGTCATGAGTGTTGCATTACCCGGTTTGGGTCAAATATATAACGGTAAATGGTGGAAGGTCCCCATTATTTACGGTGGTTTTGGAGGCCTAATCTATAGTTCCGTTTTCAACGATTTGCAATGTAGAACGTACAAAGAAGCATACCTTATTCGTATTGATGAGGATCCAGCAACTATTGACCAATTTGAAGGGCAGTTTTCTGATGCCAACCTTCTAGAATTGGTGAGCCGTTACCAAAGGAATCGAGATTTGTCACTCATTTTTACTGGAGTGCTTTACGTGTTAAATATTGTTGATGCCACAGTGGATGGTCATCTAAAAGATTTTGATGTGAGTGATGACCTCTCTTTAAAGGTTCGCCCGACAATTCATATGCTTGGACCAGGTTTGATTCCAGCACCTGCGCTTGCGCTCACGCTTCGCCTTAAATAAAAGGCTAATTTCGCAATTAACGCATCTCAATAGGTATGAAAATTGCTCTTTCTGGATATGGTAAAATGGGCAAGGAAATCGAAAAGATTGCCTTGGAACGAGGACATGAAATTGTTGTGAAGTTTAACGACCCAGACGATTGGATCGGGAAAGAGAACGAACTTGCAGAAGCTGATGTTGCCATTGAGTTTTCCATGCCACAGAGTGTTGTAAACAACATTTTTAGATGTTTTGATGCCAATACACCAGTTGTGGTTGGCACAACAGGATGGTTTGGCCAGCTAGAACATGTAAGAGAAGTTTGCAGGAAGAATAACCGCTCGTTGCTTTATGCTTCTAATTTCAGTATTGGAGTTAATCTCTTCTTTGAAGTGAATAAAATGCTAGCCAATTTGATGAACGAGCATGAAGAATACCATGTTTCTATCGAAGAAACGCATCATACAGCTAAACTAGATTCACCAAGTGGAACGGCTATTTCGCTGGGAAATAGCATTATTGATAACCTCTATTCTAAGAACCTTTGGGTGAATGAAAAATCTGATAAAGACTACGAGCTGGAAATTTTCTCACACAGAAAAGAAGATGTTCCGGGAACACATGTAGTTAAGTATGAATCAGACATCGACAATATTGAAATTAAGCATACTGCCAAAAGCCGCGTTGGCTTTGCCAAAGGTGCAGTGCTTGCGGCCGAATGGCTTGCAAACAAAAAAGGTGTTTACACCATGGCAGACCTCATAAAGGATGTTAAGTTTGAGGGGTTCGCTAAATAAATCATCACTAGATCAGTTACTTCGGTTATGAATTTGAAATTTTGGAAGAAGGAAAAGCCTGTCGAAAAGAAAGGCTTTGTTCGAGAATGGGTTGACGCCATCGTGTTTGCGGTAATTGCCGCTACCATCATCAGGCTGTTTCTGATAGAAGCATACACAATCCCAACCTCATCTATGGAGAAATCGCTGCTGATTGGCGACTTCCTATTTGTGAGCAAGGTTAGTTACGGTCCGCGAATCCCAAATACGCCATTGGCATTTCCGTTTGCACACCACACTATGCCAGGAACTAGCAGCACGAAATCATACCTCGAGTGGATTAAATTGCCCTACATGAGGTTGCCTGGTTACACCACAATCAAGAACAACGATGTGGTTGTTTTTAATTATCCCATGGAAGGTTTTCGTCCTGTAGATAAACGGGAGAACTACATTAAAAGATGTGTTGCCATTCCGGGAGATATTCTGGAGGTAAAGGATCGTGACCTTTACATTAATGGAGAATTGGCAGATAAGCCAGAAGGCATGCAGTATTCCTACGATGTGCGTACGGATGGAACCGGTTTTAATAAGCATGTATTGAGGAAGTACGATATCACTGAAGGTGGTCGTGTTTCTAACCAAGGCGATTTTACGCTTACCATGACTGATGAGGCGAAGGAAAGTATTTCCGAGTTGAATAATGTTCAGGCGGTAGAGTCAACAATAGCAAGAAAAGGAGCATACGCAGAGTACATTTTCCCCAACTCTGATGCCGAGTTGAAATCAACGAAGAGTAAAAAGTTTTTTTGGAACGTAGATCATTTTGGCCCAGTAACTATTCCTAAGAAAGGAGAAACTGTTGAACTTACGGCTGATAATCTTCCAATCTACGAAAGGCTTATTTCATTTTACGAGCACAACGATTTGAAGATTGAAGAGGATAGAATCTATATCAACGGTATAGAATCAAACTCCTACACCTTTCAAATGGACTACTATTTTATGATGGGAGATAACCGCCACAATTCGGCAGATAGTCGTTTTTGGGGATTTGTTCCTGAGAATCACATCGTTGGTAAGGCCGTGTTTATTTGGCTTTCCATTGATAAAGATGCCACCAAACTGTTTGAGAAAATCCGTTGGAGAAGGATTTTCAATTTGATTGATTAAAGCTCTTATCGAACCATTATGTTTGAGTAACGTTGCTTTAAGCGTTAGTGAATTGAATTCATAACAATTGTGAAAATCAAACCTAACGTGGCACCATTTTGGCCATTTTAGCGTTAACAAAAGAATAGATTTTGAATATGAGAAGATTAGCAACGTTGATTGTCGCACTTGTAGTCGTAGGCTCAAGTGTATTTGCTCAAAGAGCAATAAAAGAAGAGTACAAGCTCAAATTTGATGATGTTTTGAACTTGATGGAAACCAAGTATGTGGAGAGTCCAGAGTTTGATAAACTAATTGATGAGGCCATTGTGGCAATGGTTAAGGACTTGGATCCCCATAGCGAATACATGACTGCTTCTGAGTACAAGGAAATGAGCGAGCCACTAACCGGAAATTTTGAGGGAATTGGGGTTCAGTTCAATATCCTGAAAGACACGATTGCTGTTGTATCACCAATTTCTGGAGGGCCTTCGGAAAAACTTGGAATTCGTTCAGGAGATAAAATTGTAGTAATTGAAGACACGATTGTAGCGGGAATCGGAATAAAAAATAGCGATGTGATTAATAAACTTCGTGGAGATAAAGGCACTAAAGTGCGTGTCAAAATTTACCGAAGAGGTGTGAAGAATTTGATTGATTACACCATTGTTAGAGATAAGATTCCAATTTACAGTGTAGATGCTTCGTACATGCTGAATGAGGAAATTGGCTATGTTAAAGTGAACCGTTTTGCGCAAAGCACAATGGAAGAATTTTACGCGGCTCTTGACGAATTGGAGCCATTGGGAATGCAACATCTTGTTCTTGATTTGAGAGGGAACTCTGGTGGCTACTTGAATACGGCTATTGAGCTTTCAGACGAGTTTTTAAGTGATAAAAATCTAATTGTATACACAGAAGGAGTGTCTAATCCGAAGCGTGAAAGTTTTGCTACATCAAGAGGTCGATTTGAAAAAGGGAAATTGGTTGTGCTGATTGACGAAGGCTCCGCTTCTGCAAGCGAAATTGTTTCTGGTGCTGTTCAGGATCATGATAGAGGACTGATTATCGGTCGTAGGTCGTTTGGTAAAGGACTGGTGCAAAGACCGTTCAAACTGCGTGACGGTTCTACGCTGAAGCTGACAACAGCTCGTTATTACACACCAGCTGGAAGATGTATTCAGCGTCCTTATGAAAAAGGCAATGACGAGTACCGAAAAGAGGGACAGAGAAGGAGAGATAACGGAGAGTTGTTTAGTGCCGATAGTATTCATCTCGAGAATCAGGAAGAATTCTTAACGGATAACAAGCGCAAGGTATACGGTGGTGGCGGAATTCTCCCTGATCTTTTTGTGCCGTTAGACACATCTGAAAATTCTGAATTCTTAAGAGAACTTTTAAGTAATGGTTTATTCTACCAATACATTAATGAGTATGTAGATGTTAACCGCGAGGAACTGAATACAAAATATCCTGACTTTGAAGCCTTTGAGCCACAATTTTCAATTGAAGGCCAGTTTTTGGATGATTTCTTCGCGTTTGCAGAGAAAGAATTGAAGCCAGTCAAAGACACGCTTGATGATTATTTGTCGGAAGATTTAGAAGCTGTCCTTTCCGAAGATGGAGTAGAGGTGGAGCATTCTAAGTTTGGAGAAAAAGCTGAAGAAAAAGACTTTGCTCAACGTAAAGAGGAAGGAATGAAGGTCTCTGGTAAAATTATTCAAACAAGGCTGAAAGCATTACTAGCCAGAACGCTGTGGCAAACAGAAGCATTCTACCGTGTTTTTAATGCAGAGGATGACGCTGTGATAAAAGCCATTGAATCTATAGATGATAAAACCTTTAGGAAGCTCAAGCTTTCTCATAACTGATAAAATAAAAAAGCCCCGAAAGGGGCTTTTTTATTCCTGAATACTCTTGATGTAACAAGTGTATTATTTCCAGGTTATTCTTGCTCGTACAAATCGTAACAGTGCAATTTTGAATAGGCGCTAATGACAATATCTTTAGCGCCCTAATTATACCATCATGTTTGTAAAGAAGAACTACAGTTTAAAGAGACTTTTGCAATTCTCATGGATGCATCTTACCTGGCTTACTTTGTGGGGCAGTCTTGTGCTCGTTCTGCATAACATCTTTCATGACACCTTCTGGATTTCTATTCCGTGGTTACCCATTTCCGTTATAGGTACAGCGGTTGCGTTTTATGTTGGTTTTAAAAATAACTCGGCCTACGATAGATTGTGGGAAGCCCGTAAAATCTGGGGAGGAATTGTAAATACTAGCAGAATGTGGGGCTCGGTTTCAAAGAGCTATGTCGGAAACACTTTCCGAAAAGAAAATGCTTCAGATTCAATTCTTTATGAAGAAACGAGAACGCTAATACACAGACAAATTGCGTGGCTTTATACACTGAGAGAGCAACTGTTAAAACCAACGCCTTGGGAGCATATTAGCAGCGAGAATAAGCACATGCGCAGATATGCTAAACTTCGTAGAAAGGGGGCTATCGGCCAATTTGATTCGGAAAAGATTGAAGAGCTTTTAAAGCCATTGGTTAAGAATGGAGAAGGACAACTTGTTTGTCATGCACCAAACTCAGCTACTAAGCTCATTGATCTTCAATCTCAGCACCTTAAACGATTACGAGATGAAGATTTGATTGATGATTTCCGCCATATGGAAATGCAGAATCTTCTGAATGAATTCTATACGCTTCAGGGTAAATGTGAGCGCATTAAAAACTACCCGCTACCAAGACAATACGCCAGCATTAGCTTCTATTTTGTAGGACTTTTCATATTCCTTTTACCCTTTGGAATGTTGCCTTTGTTTGATGAACTCGGTCATGAATTGGTTTGGCTTTCTGTTCCATTTACAACCCTTATTGGATGGGTGTTTATTATGATGGAATTGGTAGGTGATTACAGCGAAAATCCGTTTGAAGGATTGCCTAATGATATCCCGATGCTGTCGTTATGCCGTACCATTGAGATTGATTTACGTGCTATGCTTGATGAAACTGATTTACCACCTAGGATTGAAGCGGTAGACGGAGTTTTGATGTAAGTGCACATTGCGTTTTAACTAGTAATTAATTTAGATACTCATGGAATTAACCGAAATGAATCACTGGATGTCCGACTGGCTCATCGGCATCGGCCTATCCACGGAAATGGTTCCAACGGTAGCCTTCGGGTTCGATGTTTTTATTCTGATTTTTGTTGCTCTTTTGGCAGATATCGTTGCAAAAGGCCTGGTTCTCAGAGGTATAGAAAAGGCTGTAAAAAAGTCTAGATCAACACTGGATGATATCTTCTTTGATAAGAAAGTGTTTGATGCGCTGGCGCATTTAGCTCCTGCTATAGTGATTGAATTGGGTGCGCCATTTGTGTTCGAAAATTATCCGAGTTTCATAAACGGTCTTTCGAGATTTATCCAGCTATATACCATCGTTATTGTGGTTTGGGTAATTAGTTCGTTTCTAGATGCGCTTTTGGAGCTCTCACATCGGAACCCGTATTTAAAAGACAAGCCAATGCTTAGCTATGTACAGCTGGGCAAACTAATCAGCTACTGTCTGGCTGGTGTGATGATGTTCTCTATTATGTTTAGCAAATCTCCGGCCGTGGTGCTAAGTGCTTTTGGAGCAGCTGGGGCGGTACTCATATTTGTGTTTAAAGACACCATTCTTGGTTTGGTAGCAAGTATCCAAATATCGGTTAACGATACACTGAGGGTAGGGGATTGGGTAAGTATGGAGAAATTTAATGCCGATGGCGATGTAATTAAGATCACTCTTAATACCATAGAAGTTCAGAACTGGGACAAAACCATTTCTACCATTCCTGCTTATGCCTTCGTTTCAGATTCTTTTAAGAACTGGCGCGGAATGAGTGAGTCTGGCGGAAGAAGGATTAAGCGGAGCGTTAATATCAGTCTTTCCAGTGTCAAATTTTGTAATCAGGAAATGCTTAATCAGTTTAAGAAATTCCAATTGTTGGAAGATTATATCTCGTCTCGTTCTGAGGAAGTTTCTAAGTATAATGAAGACCAAAAAGCGGATAAGACATTTCCGCTTAACGGAAGACATCTAACGAATATTGGAATATTTCGGGTGTATGCAGAACGTTATCTCCAGGCTAACACCAATATTAGAAAAGACATGACTTGCATGGTGCGGCAACAAGCACCTTCAGAAGTTGGCATCCCATTGGAAGTTTATTGTTTTACAAATACCATTGAATGGATTCCGTACGAGAATATTCAAAGCGATATCTTCGACCATCTAATAGCTACTGCTAGCTTATTTGAACTAGAGGTTTTCCAAAGTCCGTCTGGAGCTGATTTTGGCCAACTGAATAGCAGTAACTAGCCTCGCTCTAAGTTCAGATTAAACCTTCTTTTTGTCTTTATTTGTTATGAGATGCATAACAAATCCTAAAGTAATTCCTCCAGGAAGCCAAAGAAAGGTGTCATGTATTAGTGAATTCCAAGTAATTGGTTGGTCATAATATAGTGGCTCAAAAACGCCTATAAGCAGTACCATTATAATACCCCAAATAACTCCGAATATTAGCTATTTGTAGTTCTTGTTATGCGGTGTATTGGTCATGAAATGGGTTTAAGTACTTCTGTTTAGGCTGTTAAAATAGGGTTTTAGTTCGGCCGCTATTCCATCCGAAGGAAACTCTGCAGAAAGTGGTAAGACTGGTTTACGTACTGCTTGTCCTGAGAACAGCCGAAGAGCGTACTCTATTTTGAAGGCTGATGTTGTGGTGTCGTTTTGAACTTACTCTTTCACCACTTTCAATGTTGTGGCACTTCCCTTAGAGCCAATCAATTGAACAAAATATAGCCCATCGGTTTCAGGTAGTTGATAGCTGTAATGCTGGGCTGTTTCGAGCCTTTCTGAATGAAGCAGCTTGCCCACAGAATTGTACAGAATGAGTTCGAAATTTTCGGTCATCTTGGTTATATCTATCTGTATCAGGCCTGCCGAAGGATTTGGATAAAGAGAAAAAGACGGTTCAGATAAATATTCAATGCTCAAGGCATCGCACGGAGGGTTTCCAACGCCTGTTGGAGAAAGTGTTAATGCATAATTGTAAAGTTCATCAACCACATTCAGGTTATCACCTTCACCATTGCTTATTACCACCACACCAATGTTATTGGTTTGATCAATATACATATCGGTAGAAACACCGCTTTCGCCACCGTTATGTCCCCAAAGCTGAACAGTTCCACCACCATTCAAAAAAACATCCTCCAAGTACCAGTTAAGACCTTGGGTTGGTTCTAACGCTGGAACCTGTAGAGAAAGCATTTCGTTTACCGAAGCAGTACTGAGTAATTGTTGGGCATTGAAAGCTCCATTTTGTAAGTATGCAATAAGAAAATTGGCAAGGTCGAGGGTGGACGAGCGTAGCTGGCCATCAGGATAATCGGCAAAACCATAATGAGCATACGGAACATATTCACCACCGTACCACTCATAAGGTCGCGCGACATTATTCGTGTCAAAATCTGCCAAATACCATGAAGTGCTGTTCATACACAGCTCATCGAAAATATGAGTGTTACAGTAATCACTGAAATCCGTTCCAGAAACGGCTTCTACCATGTAGCCAGCTAAAGCAGTAGCCATGTTGGAGTATTCGTATTCTGTGCCTGGCGCGCTGTTGCTGAAATTCAGATTGGAATTGTAGTCTGCGCCAGAAGTTGAAAAGTAGCGTTGAATAACATCTCCTAATGCAATAGTTGGGTCTCCGTTACTGTAATAAGTATCCATTGGTGCGTCATTATCCAAAATAGAGGAGGTATGGGTCATTAGCATTCTGAAGGTGATGCTGTCTGCTTCGTAATTGGGGATTTCAATGTCAAATGGCAGGTAATTGTTAATGTCCTCGTCAAGATCTAACTGGCCGTTCTGATGCAAGTGCATAAGGGCAGTGCCAGTGAATACTTTTGAAATAGAAGCAAGTAGAAAAACGGTGCTATCCGATACAGGAATATTGTTTTCTACATCTGCGAAACCGTAGCCGTTTATCCAGACAACCTCGCCATCTTTTACAATCAAGGTAGACATGCCAGGAGCACGTTCAGCTTCCATTTCGCTTAGAATGTAATCGTCTATAGAACCACTTGGGTTAGGGTTTTGCGCGATTACAGATCCAGATAAGAATAGAAGGGCAATAATTGTTTCAAGTCTCAACATCCGGTAAAACTACCGCTATTCTAATTCAATTCTAGCGTTCTGTTTTTCAATTTGTTGAATGTGTTCTTCTACTCTGAATTCCGAAACATGAAAGCTTTCACTTCTTTGTAAAGCATGCTTTTGTCTGCTCATACTTCTTGCAAAACGTCTAATGCTTTCTTCAGAATTTAAAATCAATCCTGGCACAGGCACACTTTTACCAGTATCGTTTTTGGCCACCATAGTGAAATAAGAAGAATTGCAATGTTTGATAACCCCCGTCTTAATATTCTCAGACTCTACTTTTAGGCCTACCACCATAGATGTTCGCCCTGTGTAGTTGATAGATGCTTTTAAGGTTAATAGGTCGCCCACCTCAATTGGATTTAAAAAATCGACTTTATTAACGGAGGCGGTAACACAATAATGCCCTGAATGCTTAGAAGCACAAGCGAAGGCCACTTGATCCATAAGGCTAAGCACAAAACCACCATGAATGTACCCGCTAAAATTAGAGTGGGAAGGCAGCATAAGCTGGGTCATGGTTAGTTGAGATGCTTCAATATTTTTATATTCCACTTTAGATATTTTGCTTAAGCACCAAAGTCGTTATTATTTTTCTGCAATATCAGAAGTGGTTATTCTTCTAACCAATCTGCTTTTCCGTTATCCATATCGTAAATCGCACCAACTATTTTTATTTCTCCATTATCTTCCATTTCTTTTAGGATAGGACTATTTAATCTGATTTGATTTATCGTATTCCTTACGTTGCTTTCGCATGCCATATGTACAAAATCTTCATTTTTAGAGTTTCTTTCGCCATCATACTCTACGCTTTCTACAGCTGGTCTTATTTTCTGAAGCATTGATGTGATATTCCCTAATTTGACATCATCTACAGCTGCTTTTACCGTGCCACAATGTTCATGACCCATTACTAAAATCAGTTTTGAACCAGAGACTTTACAGGCAAATTCCATACTTCCTAAAATATCTTCATTCACAAAATTTCCTGCTACGCGCGCAACAAATAAGTCTCCAATTCCTCTGTCAAAAACATCTTCAACAGGAACCCTGCTATCTACACAAGACAATATGATTGCTTTTGGATATTGTGAAAGAGCACTGTTCCTAACTTGTTCTGAATGATTTCTGGATGTCAGGTCGTTATTAGTGAAGCGGATGTTGCCTTCTTTAAGCACGCTTATCACTATTTCTGGTGTTAAAGCATCTTGTTGCTCTTTAGTGAGGACATCTTCCACAAGTCCCGCAGAGGTGTTTTCCACTTTGACAGTTTCTTCTTCAATATTAGGGTTGTTCTCATCAGTGCAAGCCGTAAATGCTAACGTCATTAAATACAATACTGTAAAACCAATTATTCTGTTCATGATATTCATTCTGAAGAGTGTATACATGTAATCTGATGTGGATTTTCATCCGGTTAATTGAGCTCGTTTTTTAGTTCAGACATGCTTTGGAATCGATTCCTGCTTAGCGCATCACATCCCACAGAGGAATCTCTCTAGGTCTCCTGAAACTGGAGATGGTCCATTTCGACTGTCCGTTCCAGATATAGACATTTTTCAGCGACCAGTATTTTATCGGATAGTCGAATCTTCGATGGTCGGAGTTTTCGCATAATATTCCGGTGTCTTCCTTATAAGTCTCATCCGCTTCGGGACAAGTAATGCTCGGGTCATTCAAACTTGTTGGCTTGAAGTACTTAGCGTTACCTGTGTGTCGTTTGATGATAGTAAGTATGTTTTTATAGCGAGCAACCATTGCGTATAGTTTATTTTAAGTGCAAATATAATAGCATTACTATCAAAAATAAAAGTATTCCTATTCTTCGTCTTGCAAAAGACACTGCAAGGTCTCAGACGATTTGCCTCTTGGTAGATCAGATATGCGTAATAGAGATTAATGAACCGAGCAAGAGGTGACGCACACTATCAATCTGATTATGCACTGAAGAAATGATGGAGCGAATGATGCGGGTACTCGACTTACGTATACTCCAACTATCGCAGACTAGTATTAAACACAGTGTTTTTTACTCACGAAAAGCAGATTTTTGTTCTGTAGTCCTTATCTATGGGTCGTTTATAAAACCGACATATCACCACAGAATACAGTGCGTTGATAGGTATTCCAATCAACCTCAGTTGGCTCAATCAATCATTTTGTCCACAGCAACTTTTGCCGATCTGGCAGCTGTATGTATCGAAACCCAATCCTCGCCATCGGTGTAGGCACCTCCAGCAAAATAAACCTTGTCCTGAACAGACTCTCCAAGTTTTGCCACTTGCGAGTAATCGGCATAATCAGTCATGTAGCCACCTTTAATAAACGGCTCATCGTTCCAATTTTGGACAATGTGTTTTACGTATTTTTGAGTTGCTTGCCCGTTATAAATGCCGTCAAGTTCGGCTAATATGAAATCTCTCAAATCGTCTCCAGAACGCGAGGTATAAACAGCCGCTGGTGTTCCGACAGTAAAAAGACCAAGAATACTTTTTGCAGAATTCTGACCAAAAGCAGCATCGTAATACCACTTTTCTCCATCCGTTTCTGGAATGATTTCAAATTGCATATCATCATAGAAGTTGTCGGTAAATTCAAAGAATGCTTTGAACCCTTCCCAAACTCTCATTCCAGTAATTGCGTTCTGTTTAACCTGTGGCAAGGCTGGCAAGAAAGTGATATCTCCATCCTGTAATATTCTCAATGGAACAGCTACAATCACTCTGTCCGCAGTAAGCTGTCCATTTTGCGTAGTAACCACAACTTCATCTCCTTGGTAGTTAATGTTTTCCACTATTGCATTGAACGTTATTTTATCCGAAACGGAGGGGACAACATAATCTTCGAAGAAATTAAACCAAGAATAGTTAACAAACTTCCTGTCTGGAGCGTCCGGAATTGTGGTCAAATTAACGGGTACAGAACTGTCATTTACAATCTCATCAAAAATCCCAGCCCCTGTCTCTATCCACTCAGCACCCAGCGGAATAGGGAAGTCTGCAAAGTCAGTACTTATCTTCATTCTACCACCATAAGCAGAGGATGCTTCCAATATTTCGAAATCGATTCCTTGCTGCTTAAGCAAATAACCAGCAGATAATCCTCCTGCCCCTGCACCAATTATGATAACCTTCTTTACAGGAAGACCAGCCTTTTCACATCCGCTTGATGCTCCAAATACAGGAACACCTATGCCTAGAATGCCACACATTTTGATGAATTCTTTTCTATTCATTTGGATTAATCAATGATAAAACGTTTACCGTTTTGAAAAATAGGGTTTTAGTTCCTGCCCTTCGTCAAACTTAAATCAACCTCACTGATTTAATCAATGCATTCTATCTCATTAAAACGGATAACGGTGCGAATCAGTTCTTGCAACGCGTGTCTATCACATACTAGGTTTCAATATCTTGCGAGCTCAATTTGAACCTATGAAACGCATCTTACCATTCCTGATTTTGTTGACCGTTATTGCTTGCGATAATGTTGAAAAGCAAGTATTCATTTATCCTGAAACCCGAAAGGATTCCACGGTTGTAGATGACTATTTCGGAACGAAAGTAGCTGACCCATTTCGTTGGTTAGAGGATGATAATTCTGAAGAAACAGCCAATTGGGTAACACGCCAAAACGAATTGACTTTTGGTTATCTCGAAACTCTTCCGCAAAGGGATAAGATTCGACAGCGGTTAGAAAAGCTTTACGATTACGAGCGTTATGGCACACCGTTTATGAATGCGGATAAGTTCTTCTTTTACAAAAACGATGGCATGCAGAATCAAAGTGTGCTGTACGTGCAAGATTCTTTGGAGGCAGAACCAACAGTATTAATTGATCCGAATACACTTTCTTTAGACGGAACGGTTGCCCTAGGTGGAACTTCCGTTTCTAAGGATGGCAGATATATGTCGTATCAGCTAGCAGCTTCGGGGTCAGATTGGAACGAGATTCACATTCGAGACCTTGATTCTGGTCAAGACCTCGAAGAAGTTATTGAGTGGGTGAAGTTCTCCGGTGTTTCTTGGAAAGGCAACGGCTTCTTCTACAGCAAGTATGACGCTCCAGAAGAAGAAGCTGCGTACTCTGGAAAGAACGAATTCCACAAGGTGTATTATCACGTGCTAGGAACATCTCAAGCAGATGACGAACTCATTTACTGGAATGAGAATGAACCGTTGCGTAATTACTATGCGTGGACGCCCTATTCCGAAGATGCCATCGTTATTTTCGAGTCGCAGTCAACCAGCGGTGTACAGTTGTACTACAAAGCAGATGGAGATGAGGAGTTCACGCAAATAGCCAAATCGTTCGATTTTGAATACAGCCTGCTCGACCATAAGGAAGGGCAACTATTGGCTTACACAAATAATGGTGCTCCTAATTACCGTACGGTAAGCATCAATGCGAAAAATGCCGCACCTGAAAATTGGGTGGAGGTTATTGCCGAAAAAGAGCAGGTGCTCGAAGGTGTTCAGATTGCAGGTGGTAAGCTGGCAGCATCGTACTTAAAAGATGTTTCGGCAGAGGTTAATATCCACGAAATGGACGGAACATTTATCCGTTCTATCCAATTTCCAACCAAAGGAACAGTAAGCTTTAGCGGGAGCCGAAAAGACGATGTAGCGTTCTATTCGTTCACATCCTTCACATACCCTACAACCATCTTTAAGTATAATATGAATTCAGGAAAGTCGGAGTTGTTTAAAGAACCAACACTCGATTTTGATGCCAGCAAATACGAAGTGAAGCAAGTCTTCTACCCAAGCAAGGACGGAACCAAGATTCCAATGTTTATTGTGCACAAGAAAGGCTTGCAGTTGGATGGAGCCAACCCAACATTCCTTTACGGATATGGTGGTTTCAACATCAGCATTAAGCCAAGCTTTTCGGCAAGCAGATTGGTGTTTCTAGAAAATGGAGGGATTTACGCACAAGCCAATATGCGCGGTGGAGGTGAGTACGGAGAAGATTGGCATGATGCAGGAACTAAGCTGCAGAAACAGAACGTGTTTGACGATTTTATTGCAGGTGCCGAATACCTGATTGCTGAAGGCTACACGAGTTCAGATAAACTGGCCATTTCTGGCAGGAGCAACGGTGGATTACTTGTTGGTGCGTGTATGACGCAACGTCCAGATCTTTACAAAGTGTGTTTGCCAGCCGTTGGCGTACAGGATATGTTGCGTTTCCACAAATTCACCATTGGTTGGGCGTGGACAGGAGATTATGGCTCTAGCGATAACGAAGACGAATTCAAAGCGCTGCATGCGTATTCTCCGCTACATAATGTGAAGCGGCAAGCATATCCGGCAACGTTGGTTACCACAGCAGACCATGACGATAGAGTCGTGCCAGCACATTCTTTCAAGTTCATTTCTGAGTTGCAAGACAAGCATACTGGTAACCAACCTGTAATGATTCGGATAGATGTAGATGCGGGCCACGGAGCTGGAAAACCGCTGAACAAACGTTTAGATGAAGAAGCTGATATTTGGGCTTTTGTGTTTGAGCATTTGGGTCTACAGCTAGCAGACTAGCTCTTTGAACTTATTAGTAGGGAGCGGGTTAAATGTTTGAAACGTTTCTCCGCCTATGCAAAATAAGGCTATATCAATACCGGACTGGTACATTGCGGGGGAATCGGCTAAAGATTTCCAACTTACTTTTGTAGTCCCATCACATGGTTCAAATTGTTTGACTTATTGTTTGTGGTAACATATCATCCCTAATAAGTAGTTCTTGCTAACAATTTAAAATACGCCATCCTGACAATCATTATCGCTTTTTTTGTACTACACTGGTATGCATCACTTGTTACTCAGTCTCTTACGTATCATCGTTATGCTGCTCATAGTATGTTTACTATGAGTTTAGGATGGGAAAAAGTACTGATTGCTGTTACGTATCTGGCACAGGGTTCCTCATACTTGAGTCCTCGTTCGTATGGTATTCTCCATCGACTTCATCATCAAAACACGGATAAGCCTGATGATCCACACTCTCCTAGTCATTATCCTAAACGATTTTTAGGACCCGTTGTGATGATGCTTGAAACGGTTCGAATTTATTATGCTATTAATCAGGGTAAAACAGATTTTGTAGTTGGTTCAAAACACTTCATTATTGATAGTGTAATTCAGAAAAACCTACCTTATTATCCGGTGTTTGATCGTGTTGCTCAAACATGGGCATTACGCCTTGTATGGATAATACTTTACACGCTCGTGTATGTCATTTTTGCTCCATCTCTCTGGTGGTTTATCTTAATTCCTATCCATTATGTCATGACCTCAGTTCATGGACTTATCATCAATTGGTATGCGCACACAATCGGATATAGAAATTATGAAACAGAAAACACTTCGAAAAATCTCTTTCCCATTGACCCTATGGCGGGTGAAGGTTTGCACAATAACCACCATCAATTTCCTGGTCGTGCCAATTTTGCAAACCGTTGGTATGAGTTCGACCTCACTTACCAAGTAATCAGAGTTCTTGCCTGGATGAGAATAATTAAGCTACGCGCAACAACGGCCTAGGCAGCTTCAACAATTACTTACGTTGTATCGCTATGAAAAATAGGAGTTAAATTCCTTCGTCCTTTCGGCCGATGCCGAACTTTGCAGAACGTGATAAGACTCACTGACGTACGGTCGCCCTAGTTTGTGTTGGTGGTGTGTTTAATGTATGGTTATTTCTTTCAGACTGTTCCATTCGTCTTCAATGCTTCGCATAAGTAACGCATTATCAAATTTGATTGAGCCTTTCGGGAAGATTGTTTCGTCCTCAAAGAAGCTTGATTTTACTTTCGTGATTGCCAACGGAGTAACCTTCCAATTGTAGGTTTTGAGTTCAAGACCGTCAAATGTTTGTCCACTTTTGTCAGGTGAATAACCGACAGCGCCTTTTTCGAAAAAGTCTGATGCACAGTCCACGTTTTCGAAAACGCTTTCAGAATTCCAGTTAGTTGTCTCTTTTGCTTCAATTGACATAAATGTTCCGTCTTTACTTTCGAATTCAACGTGATAAACTCCGTCTTTTTCGTCAATTGTGAAGTCTGCCAAGTGATGTTCGCCTGGGAAAATCCTACCGCCCGCTAAAGCATTTAGTCTTGAAGATGTGTCTCGTCTTGGAATGTAAACACCTTCTTTCGTTTGACCGTCTTCTGTCCATTCAACAGCCATTCGGTGAGCTCCGTTTTCAGACGAAATTCCAATTCCTTTTGGCATTCCTTTCGGACGGATGTTTTTCAGTCGGATGAGACAAATTCCAGCCACACCTTTGTTGTTTATCAGCTTTGGTCGAAAGTTGTTGGGCAGAAAATTGGACAGCACGTCTTTGTCAACTTGGTAGTTGATTAGAATGCGTCTATCTATGGTTCCTGTGACGGTGGGGATTTTCATGGCTTACATTAAACACAACAATTGGCTACGTAAAGTCGACTTTACATAGCTGGTTTTGCAAATCAAAAATAATGAAACCTAACTGTGTACTTACTTTGGGTGGTAAATCTGCTCCGCGCTAGCGTAAATAGTCTCCTTATTCAGCGTCATTTTCTTGGTCTGCTGGTTTACGTACAACTCCATTTGGTCGTTGTAGTGCTTAGATCCTTGTCTGTTTGAAGCACCGTAAGGATGAAGCGTTTCTAAGGTAACTTCTTCGCCAGCCTTCCATTGGGCAAACTGCACATAAGAATCAGCCACAAAGGTTTTGAATCTGCCTTCTGTGTAGGGCGTGTTGTAATTGGCTGCCAATACATCTGCAAAGCCATTTACACCATATTCTTTGTCTCCACGTACGTGAACTTGCAACTCTCCCAGCGTTACATCCAACGTATGAAAATATTCCATCAGGTGGTGGTTGGCATACGCAACTGCTTCTACAAAAAGGCTGTCTTTCACATCCATACCATTAATAAATGCTTCGGTTCCCAAATTGAGTTTGTCAAAAATGTAATCGTATGTAAGGAGATACATTCCTGCCGTTTCGCTGTCTTTTGTAGCAAGTCTGTCCCAGTTCTGCATTTTCACAATGCTCTCCGTTACATCTGGAAAGCAGTTGGCGTCTAACTGCATGAAATTTTCTGTTGAGGAGAAAAATGCGCTAGAATCAGGTAATTGGTAATCAAACTTCATGCGTTTAGCAGCATCTAAATTCACCTTGTCGTATTCTGCCAGTAGCTCCATTAATCGCGTACTTCTATTGTTATCGCCAGCTTCAAACCCAAAGTAGGCAGGGTAATCCATTGGGTTTAAATTTTCGCTTTGCGAAGTAGCATTGAAAGGCGTGTTGTTTGTATTGAAAACATATCCGCAGTTAGGGTTTATAACCTGAGGCCGTTCTTCAATAGGATGAAACTCCGTCCAAAGCGTTGAACTGGTATCACCCGGAAGCACGGAAGCCCAATTGTAATCTTCATTCCGTATCGGAATAAGACCATTATTAAGATACATGATGTTCCCCATCTTATCTGCATAAACAATATTGTAGCGAGGGTGCGCCTCCATTTTCAATGCACCGTAAAACTCATCAAAGTTCCTCGCCTTGTTCATGCGATAAATCTGCTCAATGGTATTAATCTTCTGATTGGCAGCCAATCGCACCGAGTAAAAATCTCCGTCTTTTGATTTGATGGTGGCGCCATGCTTGCTCCAATACGTCATTTTAGGAATTGGCACAGTAATCAAATTGCTCAGTTTTACCTTGAGAATTATGAGTCTTCGTTCCAGTTCAAACCATTCGCCATCAAACTCATACATCCTTTTCTTGTCTTCACTCATTTTGAGTTTATAGACATCAACTAAATCCAGCTTATTGACTGTATGTGCCCACCCAAGGTTTTCGTTGGTTCCAAGAAAAACAGAGGTTCCGCCCGGGAATAAACCACCCAAAATATTCAAGCCTTCATTGCTGCACAAGTGCGCTTCGTACCAAGAAAAAGGCCCTTCCATTGGCATATGGGGATTTACAACCAAAATGGTACTTCCATCGGCCGTTTTATTGGGGCTAAAAGCCATAGCATTCGATCCAATCCAAGTCGATCCGCCATCATAACTTCCCTTAAGAATATTGGCTACTTCCAAGTGTCCGCCAGAAACAATACAGGCGGCAAATACATTTCCGTAAACAAGGTCTTTCCCCTGAATAGGGAAGACTCCATTAAGTAAGATTTCCTCTGGGTGTGTTGCAGCAAAGGCATTCATTCCTTGTGCGTATCCGTCTAAGTATTCCTTGTATTCCTCCGTGAAATCCTGCTCAAATTTTGCATCCACAATCTCTTTCACAGCAAAAACATGAAGAAGAAAGTCTCGTTTTGCGCCTTCTTTTCCGAGCAGTTTTCCAGACTTTCCTTGACCTGCAAGCAAAAGCTCTTGCACGGTTTGGAAATCATCCTCAGCATTTGCCCAAGCTAGTCCGTAGGCAACTTCGTGATCCTGGTCTGCAAAAATGTGTGGCACACCCCATTCATCCCGAACGATTTCAATTTTCGTGATGTCAACTTTCTCAAAATGAGAACCAGTGCTGTTTGTTGCTTGATTATCACTTTTTGGTTTGCCAGCGAATAGGGCATTGGTTACGCTTAAAAAGGCAATCAGTAATAGAATTTTTTGGGGCATTAACTTGAATAGCTTTAAGGGATTGAATGATGTGGACGTAAATTTCGTTCATCACCATTGCAACTACTATCAACTATGTATCAAGCGTTTATGAACTTAGTGCGGATGATAAATGGATTCCGCCTCTGATATGATTTTGGCTTTGTCCAATGTCATCGGTTTCGTCTTCTGGTCAGCATAAAGTTGCATCTGATCGGTGTAGTGTGGAGAGTCTGGTCGGGTAGAGGCTCCAAAGGGGTGCAAAGTTTCCATTCGCACTAATTTACCGTCTTTCCATTGCGCAAAATGAACGTATGAGTCAGCAACCCAAGGCTTGTAACGGCCATCTTTCCAAGGCTCATTGTAGTTAGCTGCTAGCACGTCTGGGAATCCAGATAATGGAAGATTGATATCTCCGCGCACATGGCGTTGAACCTCGCCTAGCGCTGGAATCTCACCATTATAATGGGTGTCTATTTCATTTTGAGCCCAACGCAGTGCAACGAGGTAAGTACTATCTGGAATGCAGACAGCTCTTTTGAATTCACCATCTGCAAACCCCATCATATCAAACACTTTCTGAAAAGTAATGAGATACGCACCTGCTCCTTTATTCTCTTTGTTGCCACGCTTGTCCCACTTATTAATAGCCGTGATTAGAGCCGACATCTCTGGGTGTTTGCTGGGATTAATATGGAAAAGGTTCTCAATTGAATTTTGATATTCTCCACAAGCGGGAAACTCATAATCGAACTTTATATCTTTCATTCGCTCGAAAGAGATTTCATCTGACTGAGGTTCCTCCATCATTTCGAGAAAACGTTCGGCTCGGTTATTCTCTCCTTTATCATCCCAACCGTAATAAGCTGGCCAATCCTCTAGATTTTGCCATTCGCTTTCTACGGTGGCGTGTGCGGGGTTGTTGTTGGTATTAAAAACCCAACCGCAATTAGGATTCAAGGTTTGAACCAAATCTTCCACATCATGAAATTCGGACCAAAGCGTTTTGTCTGAATTGCTTTTCACAACCCCTGAGTAATCAACGCCTTCATGTCGCTTAGGCATTACGCAGTTGTTCAGATAAAGTACATTATCATCTTTATCAGAATAAATAATGTTGAACATGGAAATGGATTCCAATCGCAGCGCTTCATAAAACTCGTCATAGTTTGAAGCTTTACCCATTCTATACCATTGTTCTCCAACGCGTACTCTTTCATTACCTGGTAGCTTCACCGCGTAGTAGTTGCCATTAGGAGATTTTAATGTTGCTCCATAAACGCTCCAAAACGTCATTTTTCTCACTGGGAAAATAATGCCTTTTGCCAGTTTTACTTTTAGCCAAACAGGTCGCTTTTCCAGCTTCTTCCATTCGCCATTGTACTTGTATATCCGCTTTTTCTTCGGGTGCATTTCCAGTTCAAATACATCCACTAGATCTAAGTGGTTAAACGTGTGCGCCCATCCAAGATTTTCATTGTTTCCGAGAAAAATGCTTGAACTACCAGGGAACATCGCTCCATGAATATTCAGACCTTCCTCGCTGTTTAAGTGAACCTCGTACCAAGAAAAGGGTCCTGTAACCGGCTGATGCGGGTTGATGCAAAGCATAGAGCTGCCGTCAGCAGTCTTATTACTATTAAAAGCAAATGCATTGGACCCATAAGGCAGCTCAGAAAGTTGGTCTTTATCATACGTTCCGTCTACAATGCTTCCAACGGCATCGGGCGTTCCAATGAGGGCACTTAGCGCAAACATGAATCCACCAGAAACATCTTTTGGGTTCATCGGGAAAACACCTTTTACCCGAATTTCCTTTTTGTGAGCCTCGGCATAAGCATTAGCGCCTTGGCAGTATCCCTCTAGGTACCGAACGTATTCATCAGATAATAAATGAAAGTCTTCTTCAATACGCTCGCGGAAGCCAATGGTGTGTGTGAAAAAATCACGTTTAGCTCCTTCTTTACCCATTAATTTTCCAGAAGCTCCTTTTGCCGTAATAAGCAATTCTTGCATGGTATAAAAATCATCTTCGGCATTTGCCCAAGCTAAACCGTAAGCAGCATCGGCATCGGTTTTGCCATAAATGTGAGGGACTCCCCATTTGTCACGCACAATGGTAACGTCTTCTGGATTTATGGTAATAGAATATTCGTATTTCTCTTTAGCAGATACAGTGGTAAATAGCCAAGCTAGAACAGCGAGGCAGGCAAACATTTTCTTCATAAGCGGTTAAAAATCAGGGGGTTTGAACTGGTCAACTAAGTTATGCATTCTTGGAGGATTTTAACTCCAATAGCGTAATTTCTGGTTGTATTCCAATTCTTCCCATGTAGCCAATGAATCCAAGGCCGCGATTGACATATATATTCTGTCCCATATCCTCATATAAACCTGCCCATTGCTTGTATAGGTATTGAACAGGACTCCATTTGAAGCCAGGAATTTCAATTCCAAATTGTGCGCCATGCGTATGTCCAGAAAGTGTAAGCTGAAACTTCTGAGGATGCTCCTTGATTTTTGCATCCCAATGGCTTGGATCGTGCGACAATAGAATTTTGAACGGAACGTCTTCAACTCCAACAACTGCTTTATCGAGGTCTCCATACTTTGGAAAATGCCTGGATGCCCCCCAATTTTCGACTCCTATAATCGCCAATTTTTCACCGTCAGCTTCTAAAACATGATTATCGTTGAGTAAAAGGTTCCAACCTGATTCACGGTGAACATCTTTTAGTCGGCTCAGATTTGCAGCTTTCGCTTCATCAGAAGGCCACGGACCGTAATCACCATAATCGTGGTTTCCTAATACTGAATGAACACCAAGACGGGCTTCCAGTCGCTTGAATTCATTAATGTAAGGTTCCGCTTCGGATGCTTCATTGTTTACAAGGTCGCCAGTAAAGAAAATGAGATCCGGTTTCAGCTCTAGTATTTTGTCTACCGCTTCAGAAATGAACTCCGATGATGAAAAGCTTCCAGAATGGAGGTCAGAAATCTGAGCAATGGTTAAACCTTCAAATGCCGCAGGTAAATCATCGAAAAAAACTGTTTTACGTTTAACTTGAAGATTGAAAGCTGTCCTAACCATGCCATAAAGCATAGTTGTAAACGGTATGGCAGCAGCTATTAACCCCGCCTTAGAAATAAACTTTCGCCTATCACTCAAAAAAGCCTCGTCTGTAGAGCCGAATAATCCGAGTACGCCTTTACCAAACCTGAAAGCATCTTCTCCTATAAGAAAGATTACACCAATAAGTTTTGGTACGAAAAGCATCAACATAATGCTGAATAGGTAATATTTGATATGATTAGGCCACGATTGGCGTAGGTTGCTAAAGATGACCACGGCAATGGTCAACAAGCTAATAAACCAGTATCCTATAAAAAGAATAGTTCTCCATTTTGAAGTCAGATCACTGCCAGCAGTTTTTATTATTTGGAAGAAATAAAGGTCTACAAGAAGTAGCAAACCCAGCGGAATAAGTAGTCTAATCATCGTTTCAAACTAATTTTAGGAAACACACAAAAAAATAATCTGTTCATTTAAAAGTCATTTTCTCGAACAAAGGGCATCAAACTCATTACTTGGAAGCAGTCGTTCGTCTAATTGGTATAAGCAAATTTTGATTTGTGTCTCGTTTCCACGTATTTTTGTTTCATCGACAAATAAATAGTCTTCATCTTGACTAATCATTCATCTGGCGAGATATTTAATTAAAAATTAAAATATGAAAAGAGCATTACTTGTATTAACTCTTCTTGGTTCACTAGCAACGGTTAAGTCTTTTGCCCAAGATAACATGGGTATTGGAACTTCTACTCCAGATCCAAGTTCGGTGTTAGACCTTACGGCAACAGATAAAGGTTTATTGGTGCCGAGAATGGATGCAGTACAGAGAATCGCAATTGCGCTTCCAGCAACTGGTTTAATGGTTTTTGATACTGACGATAACCAATTCTGGTATTTCGATGGTACAATTTGGGTTCAAGCCCTTGGGCCACAAGGTCCAGCAGGAGCGAATGGTACAAACGGAACGAATGGTTTAGACGGAGCAACTGGTTCAGCAGGAGCAGATGGTACAAACGGAACTAACGGTTTAGACGGAGCAACTGGTCCAGCCGGAGCAGATGGCACAAACGGAACTAATGGTTTAGACGGAGCAACAGGTTTAGCAGGAGCGGATGGCACGAACGGAACAAATGGTTTGGACGGAGCAACTGGTTCAGCAGGAGCAGATGGCACAAACGGAACAAATGGTTTAGATGGAGCAACTGGTTTAGCAGGAGCAGATGGCACAAACGGAACTAATGGTTTAGACGGAGCAACTGGTTTAGCAGGAGCAGATGGAACAAATGGTTTAGACGGAGCAACTG
>Ga0222662_1000246_pt1 | contig 49977 bp, 48 predicted proteins | sample AntAcemetagen600_FD_179821 | JGI IMG/M metagenome (GOLD analysis project Ga0222662, IMG submission 179821) | Saline water microbial communities from Ace Lake, Antarctica - #600 | ecosystem: Environmental > Aquatic > Non-marine Saline and Alkaline > Saline | place: Antarctica: Ace Lake... | reverse complement strand
ATCCGAAGCCTCCAGGCGGTCAAGTAATCGTAATATGATCTGGTCTTTCTCGATAACAGCCACAAGATCCGACAATCATTTTTAAGATCCAAGTCTTTTACGAATTTTATTTTGGCTGAATAGTTACCGCAATTGTTTAAATATCAATCACAGGCAGGTAATACTAACTCTCTCCCAAAAACGGATATCTGTAATCAGTTGGAGATACAAAGTTCTCTTTGATTGTTCTTGGAGAAACCCAACGTTGTAGGTTAATCATAGAACCTGCTTTGTCGTTAGTACCAGAACCTCTGGCGCCACCAAACGGTTGCTGACCAACAACAGCGCCAGTTGGCTTATCGTTAATGTAGAAGTTGCCAGCGCAATTCTCCAGTTTCTTCATGCCACTTTCAATAGCATAACGGTCTTTAGAGAAGATGGCTCCTGTAAGTGCGTATGGAGAAGTTTGGTCAACCAAGTCAAGCGTTTCTTCCCATTTGTTTTCGTCATAAACATAAACGGTAAGAACAGGTCCGAAAATCTCTTCACACATGGTTGTGTATTTCGGATCATCAGCTTTAATGATTGTTGGCTCAACGAAATAACCTTTGCTTTTATCATGACCACCACCAGCAACAATCTTCTGACCGTCAGCTTTAGCTGTATCAATGTAGTTGGCAATTTTATCAAACGACTTCTCGTCAATTACTGCGTTTACGAAATGCGAGAAGTTCTCTGGGTCTCCCATTGTAATGGTCTTCAAATCTGCAATGCAGAAATCTTTTACATCGTTCCAAATGTTTGAAGGGATATAGCAACGAGATGCCGCAGAACACTTTTGCCCTTGAAACTCAAATGCACCGCGCACCATGGCTGTTGCCACTTCTTTTGCATCTGAAGATGGATGCGCAATAATGAAATCCTTTCCGCCCGTTTCTCCAACAATCCGTGGGTAACTCTTGTAGTTCTGAATGTTCTCTCCAATCGTTTTCCAAATGTTCTGGAAAACGCCAGTTGAACCTGTAAAGTGAATTCCTGCAAAATCTCTGTGCTTGAAAATCACATCTCCAGCAACAGGTCCTTTTACGTAAATCAAGTTAATTACGCCATCCGGAAGACCCGCCTCTTGAAAAATCTCCATCAGTACTTGCGCAGAATAAACCTGTGTATCTGCTGGTTTCCAAACAACTGTGTTACCCATAAGTGCAGGTGCCGCAGCCAAGTTTCCTGCAATAGAAGTAAAATTGAAAGGTGTAAGTGCAAACACAAAACCTTCTAGCGGACGTTGCTCTAATCTGTTCCAAGTTGGAGCAGGAGAGTAAGGCGGCTGTTGCTTGTAAATGTCTGTCATAAACTCAACGTTGAATCGAAGAAAATCAGCATATTCACAAACGGCATCTATTTCTGCTTGGAAAACATTCTTGCTCTGCGCAAGCATAGTAGCCGCATTCATTTTTGCTCGGTACGGTCCAGCTAAAAGGTCAGCCGCTTTAAGGAAAATGGAAGCTCTGTGTTCCCAACTTAAGTTGGCCCACTTTTCCTTTGCTTCTAGCGCAGCATCAATCGCCATTTGAACGTGCTCTTCCGTTCCACGATGGAAATGACCCAGTGTATGCTTGTGATTATGTGGTGGAGCCATTCGAACCAAATCATTGGTCCGGACTTCCTTTCCACCGATATACATTGGTGCATCAATCTCACGACCGCTAAGTTCTTTCAACGCTTTCTTAACATCCGCTTTTTCCGAGCTTCCCGGAGCGTAGTTGAGGATAGGTTCGTTGGTTGCTTTGGGTACGTTATAAAATGCGTTTGACATAGATTGAATATTTCTTTATTATGTAGCGAAAGTAGTCAGCTTAAGCTTATTTAACGAACATCTCACGACATACTCAAATCGTATATTTAGCAGAATCAACCCAAAACCGAGTATATCATGGAAGTAACATTGCCCTTAGATAAACTTCGCTGTTGGGCGGAGAAAACTCCAGACTCTAATGCCTTGCACACAAGAACTGATTCTGGTTGGGATTCTATTAAGTGGAGCGATTACAACAAAAATGTAGAATCCACTGCCAAAGCGCTGCTTTTACTTGGTCTGAAAAAGGGCGAATGCGCGGTCATTATTGGCAATAATCGGGTGGAGTGGCTATATGCTCAATTTGGTATTATGGCTGCTTGCGGAGTGGCCACACCTTCTTATCAAACAAATACGGGTGATCAACTGGCTTACATACTCAATCATTCAAAAGCACGATTCATTTTTGCTGAAGACCAATCACAATATGATAAATTGGTTGCGTGTAGAGGTGACCTTCCAAACCTTGAAAAGGTTATTCTTTTTGAAGACGTAAAGGATGCCGATTCTAACTGGTCGATTTCCTTTGCCGACTTTCTAAAAATGGGTGAGTCTGCTGATGATAAATCATTTCAGAATCGTTTGAATTCGATTGATAAAGACGACACGGCTTTCATGATTTACACTTCAGGAACTACGGGGGTTCCTAAAGCGGTTATGACCACACATTATCATTTATCGTATGTGGGAGAAGCGCTTTTGAGACGGTTTGATATGACTGTAAGGTCACGGTCGATTTCATACTTACCGTTGAGTCATATTGCTGAACAGATTGCAACGAATAATCTGCAATTAGAAACGGGCGGTGAAGTTTATCTGTGTCCAGATGCGCTTCAAATGAAGGACTATCTACCTCTTGTTCAGCCCAATGTTATGCTTGGCGTACCGCGAGTTTGGGAAAAGGTAGAATCTGCACTGAAAGGAATTATTGAAGGAAGCTCCGGATTTAAAAAGAAGTTACTGAAATGGGGATTGCAAACGGAATTAGCGGCCTTTGATGAAGAACAGAAAACGGGAAAGTCGGTCAGTTCGTTTTCTAGGAAATTGGCGAATAAGCTGGTGGTAAGTAAGATTAAGGCTAAGCTTGGGATGAATGAGATTATACACGCCTTTATCGGTGCTGCACCATCAAACCTAGATAACCTGAGGTTCTTCGCGTCTCTCGGAATTCAGATAAACGAGGTTTACGGTATGACCGAGACCACAGGGATTATTGCAACCACATCTCCATCGAACAGAAAATTCGGAACGGTAGGAAAACCGATTGAAGGAGTAGAGATTAAGATTGCTGCAGATGGCGAGATTCTAGCAAAAGGCCCAGCGCTAACTAAAGGATACATGCATATGCCTGAGGAAACAGCTGAATTGTGGGAGGGAGGCTGGTTACATACAGGAGACATTGGTGTGTTTGATGCTGATGGTAATTTGAAGGTTACGGACAGAAAGAAAGACCTAATCATTACGGCAGGCGCAAAGAATGTAGCGCCTCAGCCAATAGAAGCGCTACTCAAGCGTATTAATGGAGTTTCTCAGGCCGTTGTTGTTGGCGATAAAAAGCCATACCTGATTGCACTGCTCACAATAGACCCGTTGGCACTTGATGCATTGAATGGAAAACTCGGATTATCTGCCACGAACCCAGCAGAGTTGAACTCATCAAAAGCTTTTCGGGATTATATCTCCGCAGAAGTAGATGCAGTAAATAAAAAGACTGCCAAGTTTGAGAAGATAGGACGCTTTAATGTGCTGGATAACGACTTTACCGTGGAGAATGGAGAGTTGACTCCAACCATGAAAATGAAGCGTAAAGTGGTAAACGAGATGTACGCCAAGGAGATTGAAGAAATCTACGCTCGCGTTTATCCTCAATAAACTTAAATTCGCAGAATGTCAGATTGGAGCGGAAAGAGTAGGGGAAACGCTCTCGGTTACTGGTTCTTCATTTTCTTTATGAAGAATTTTGGAATGGGATTTACCTATGCATTCCTGCACTTCGTTGCCCTTTACTTCTTTCTCTTTTCATGGTCTTCTTCTAAATGGATTTATAACTATTACCATGAAGCAATGGGCTGCGGGCGATGGAAAAGCATCTTTGGCATCTACAAAACCTACTACGTTTTTGGCCAAGTAATTATTGATAAGGTGGCGATGGCTTCGGGTATACAAGACCGTTTCAATCTTACGCACAACGGTGCAGAAGTTATCCGAAATATGGTTGAAAATAAAACAGGCGGTATTCTCATCTCTGGTCATATGGGTAATTGGGAAATTGCCAGTCATCTAATGCGAGCGTACGGAGGTGTTGTAAATGTGGTTATGTATGATGAGGAACATCAAAAAATCAAGAAACACATAGACGAAACAACGGGTGGAAGAAAGTTCAATGTCATTCCAATCAAGGACGATATTTCGCACGTATTCCTAATTAGTAATGCGTTGCTTAATAAGGAGCTAGTCTGTATTCATGGCGACCGTTTTCGAGATGGCATGCGAACGTTGAAGAACGATTTCTTAGGACAAGAAGCCCAGTTTCCCTTCGGGCCGTTTGCCATTGCAGCAAAGTTTGATGTTCCTAAGACGTTTGTATATGGCTTTAAGACTGGGACGTATGATTATTCGTTCTACGCTACGGAGCCTATTGAAGGGAAGTTGAAACCAGAACTTTTACTCACAAAGTATGTTGATGAAATGGAGAAAATGGTTCGGAAATACCCGAGTCAATGGTTCAATTTTTACGACTTTTGGAAGGCTTAATGAAGGAATTAATAAACAGTACGAAGTTCAGGGTTCGCTTTAGCGAGGTTGACAGTTTGCGGATTGTATGGCATGGCAACTATCTTAAATATTTTGAGGATGGAAGGGACGCTTGGGGAGCCGAATTCGGAATGGATTTTATGGAGATTTATGAAAAGCATGGTTTATTTATGCCGTTGGTAAGTACCAATTTGGAGTATAAGTATCCGCTGAAATACAATGAAATTGGGTTGATTGAAACGACCTTCATCAACTCTCCGGCAGCTAAGGCAATTTTCAGGTTCGAAATCTATGATGAAAACCGAACACAGTTAAAGGCCAAAGGAGAAACTGTTCAGGTATTTATGGATATGAATAATGTATTGCAATTGAATACGCCATCATTTTTAGATGAGTGGAAACAAAAACACCAGCTGGTTTGAGCGAAGTTTACGTTGGAGCTAAATCTGTTTTGTGCCCATTGGGCGCTACGCCATCTAAGGTGTTTGAAGCCATGCTTAATGGCGAATCAGGTTTGAAATCGGTTGACAAGCCGTTTGGAATTGACACCACAAGTCATGTTGGATTAATACCAGAGAATTTCATTCTGGAGGAACACATGGATAGTACGCGGTTAGAGAACATGCTTTCTCACTGCTACGAACGCTCTGTGAGTAAACTTAACTTTGATGGGTTTCAGGACGAAGATGGTCTAGTTATTATTTGCACCACAAAGGGCAATATTGATAAAATAGCTGATGGCGAAGACCCTCGATTGCCATTACCTCGGCTGTCTAAATTTATGCAGCAGTCCTTCGACCTTGGAAACGAGCCTATGATAATCTCGAATGCTTGCATTTCGGGCGTGTTGGGGATTATTACCGCTGCAAGACTTATTCGTGCCGAAAAGTATGACCACGTGATGGTAATAGGAGCGGATATCGTATCTGAATTTACGTTGAGTGGATTTGCCGCTTTGCACGCATTAACAGATGGGGTTTGTCAACCATACGATAAGAACCGGAAGGGAATAAATTTAGGAGAAGCTGCCTCAGGACTGGTTTTGTCAAATGATGAAACCATTTTTAAAGGAACCTACAATCAGTACATTTCCGGGGCAAGTTCTAACGATGCAAACCACATTTCTGGACCATCACGAACTGGAGAAGGACTTCATAGAAGTATTGAAAGAACTCTAAAACCAGCGGAAGTTCTTCCAGAGCAAATTGGTTATTTATCAGCTCATGGAACGGGAACAAGTTTTAACGATGAAATGGAAAGTATCGCGTTCAGCAGAAGTGGCCTTTCTGATGTTCCTGTAAATAGTTTGAAAGGGTATTTAGGACACACGTTAGGAGCAGCTGGAGTAATTGAGGTGATGTTTGGACTTGAAGCAATGAAACGTAAGCAGTTGCTGCCTTCTTTAGGTTATGACGAGCATGGCGTTTCGGAACCCATGAATATCATACAGGAAATCGTTGCGCCAACATCGGACTACTTCTTAAAAACAGCATCGGGTTTTGGTGGCTGTAATGCTTCGGCCTTATTTAAAATGCAAGTAGATTGAGTATCTTTAAGTTTAAAAACTGAAATTATGACTGCTTCACAATTACTTTCAAAGATTCATTCACTTCCGCTAGAAAAGCAGAAAGAGGTAGAAAATTTCGTTGATTTTCTTGGAGAGAAATGGAAAAAAGAAACTGGAAATGAACCGTTGCAAAAACGCCAGTTTGGCTACGCAAAGGGCTTTTTTAAGATGTCTGATGATTTTGATGAGCCGTTAGAGGATTTCAAAGATTATATGTAATGAAATTCCTTCTTGACACGCATGCGTTCGTTTGGTTTATGAATGGAGATGACAAGTTTCCAACTCATCTTGTTAGTGAGATTGAAAAATTTGAAAGTAACTGTTTTTTGAGCGTAGCCAGTTTGTGGGAAATGTCCATAAAGGTTGGACTTGGTAAACTTGAGCTTCGTTCTGACTTTTCTAACATTCTTGAATTCTGCTCCGCAAATAAGATTCAATTACTACCAATTTCCTTCGAGCATACTCAAAAAGTCATCGGACTGGATGGTCATCACAGAGACCCGTTTGATAGGATGTTGATTGCACAATCTTTTTGCGACCAGCTGGTCATAATTACTAAAGACCGCATGTTTGCTCAATACGCGGTTGAAACACGATGGTAAAATCTAAGTTCATCATATTCGTACACCAGTCGTAATTCGTAACCAATAAATGAATTTAGAACTGAAAACGTATTGCCAGATTAAGGATGGGGAAGTTCATATTAACGGAGAACTCTTTTGCCAGTATATGGACGAAGAGCCGTTTCTACGCTCCATTTATAAGCACATTGGGCTGTCTTATCCAAAGTTCTTCAAGATGGATGAATTATCAAAGTTGGGTTTCATAGGAGCCGAAATGACTTTGACGCGTTCTGAAATGGAGAATTATGCAGATGATGAGATTGCCATAATATTTTCTAATCGGTCATCCAGTCTAGAAACCGACCATGTTTACTATCAGTCGGTACAAAGTGGAATCGCCAGTCCAGCACAGTTTGTTTATACGCTCCCAAATATTGAAGTTGGCGAAATCTGTATTCGACATAAGCTCTATGGCGAGAATAATTTCCTAATCACGGAACGGTTTGATGCGGAGCAATTGCTTAATCAATGCGAAGCTCTTTTTGCTGATAATGCAGCCAAAGCAGTTTTAATCGGATGGACTGAAGTGAAAGGTGAAAGTCACGATGGCTTTTTTGCTTTCATCGTAAAATCAGGTGTTGGAGATTTTACAGTTGAAGAGTTAACCAACTTTTACTTGGATAAAGTTTAATAACCAAGAAAAACTGTTTTCGTTGTTCGTTAATGTACGTTGGTGAACTCGTTAGACTGTTTATTTTTGCACTATAATTAACCGCATAAACATAGTATGAGCAGTACAACGAGGTATTCCATTAACCATTCAAAGATTGTATTTGAGAAGTTTGAAGACGAAGTGGTATTGATCAATCTTGATAATGGTAACTATTTCAGTATTCGTGAAGTTGCAGGTATTGTGTGGAACCTCATTGATAAAGGCTTTAATCGAGAAGAGACAGCAAAGCTTTTATCTGGATTATTTGCAACGTCAGAGGCCGAATTTGAGAGTGATATTCAATTATTTATGGAACAATTACTTTCAGAAGAATTGATAAGTATTTCAAGTTCTGATACGCACACTGCAGTTGAAGCCAGTTCTATGCAAACTTCAGGTAAAGAATATGCTAAGCCGATGCTTGAGGTGTATTCAGATATGCAGGACCTTATTCTACTCGACCCAATTCACGAAGTGGATGAAACTGGTTGGCCAAATGTGAAGAAAGAAAAAGAGTCTTCTGAGAAGTAACTTAATTAGGAGTTATCAGTTCCGAAAGCCCGCTTACTTATTTCCAGGACGTACTTCGGGTATTGCAACAGGCAATACCGGTTTCCAATCAGCGTAAACATGTTTTTAATGTTGGAGACTACTCTATTCGGTTGAATTTTGCTGGTAATGCTCTTGTTTCAAAGATTATCCCAGCATTCCAACATCTTGGTAGTAACTCACTTCCAGCACATTCTTTAGATGTCTTTCTGATTGACAGCGCATCTACCCAACTTGACTTGCCACAACCTCCGTGGCAAATAGTAGGAGAATTGGCCTATGGAGAGATGTGGGTAAGCGATGGCGAAGACTTGAAGATTAAGCATCAGCCAACCAAGAATACACTGATGATGCTTAATTTGAAAACAAATCAGGCCATTTACTGGGTAAAGGATGCAGAGCAAATTCCTTACTACGAGAGTAGCGCTCCGCTACGCCTAATCTTACACTGGTGGATGAGTAGCGTTGGTGGTCAGTTACTTCATGCAGCAGCGGTTGGTTTACCAGAGAAAGGAGTTTTATTGGTAGGGAAAGGCGGCTCTGGAAAATCTAATACAGCTATTTCGTGTTTAAATTCTGAGTTGAATTATGTTTCGGATGATTATTGCTTGCTGACGTTAGAACCTCAACCAACGGCCCACAGTTTGTTTTCTACAGCCAAGTTGCATTTTAAGGACGTTGATAAACATCCATATTTGAAGTCCACTCAATATCAGAGTAAAGAAGATGAACCTTTAGATGAAAAAGCGCTCTTTTTCCTTTATCCAGAATTAGAGGAAAGATTGACGGCATCATTCCCCATTAAAGCGGTTATTATTCCTAAAGTTTCAAATACGGAGTATGCGAAATTGAGACCAATTTCAGCTTCACAAGCCTATCTAGCATTGGCTCCCTCTACCATTTTTCAAATGCATGGTAACAGACGGAAAAGTCACGAAAATATTAGCTCTTTGCTAAAACAAGTGCAATGCTTTGAGATGGATTTAAGTACGAGGTTTGAAGATAATTCAAAAGCTATTCATGATTTTCTGAACAAGTTCTCAAACTGAAACAGACGGATCTAAATATTGGATTACATTCTCAGACACTGCGAAGTGCAAATGGAACTATTGCAGGTTCTGAGATAACCACGGCTGGCCTAGAAAAGGCATTCCTCAAACTGGATCAAATTCAAAGTACTCAGAGATTTGCTCCAGGAAAGTATGAAGGACTTGAATCAGCAGAACTTGACCTTGTAATTATTGAAGGTTGGCACACATCTATTCCAGATTTCATTCAAAGAGTTAGAGAAACCAATTCTAAAGCCAAAATTCTGTTTTGGAATCTGTCTTTCTTTGGATTTAATGAAGTGGTGAAATTGGACGTTGATGGCTTTCTATCCAACTCCAAGAAAGTGGCGAGCCTTGTAGGAAAGATAAAACCTACTCAGTTTCTTATGCTGGCTGCGGATACCGATGTGTTTAAACCAATGGATTTTACCCCTCATTACCGGCACGATGTAACGTATTTAGGAATGTACCATCGGAGCAAATCGATGGATGTAGCTGAACTTATTCTGCACGAAGGAGCGCAATTTGATTTGGCTATTTATGGTTCGGGTTGGGATGAAAACCAGTTTTTGAAATCATGCTGGAAAGGCAAATTACCTTCTGCAGATATTCCCACACTTTATAGTTCGGCCAAAGTTGTGCTAGGAACAACGGAAGATCGCCAAAGAAAAGCTGGAATGATAAACAATAGGGTGTTTGAAGCTTTGGCCTGTGGTTCAAACTTCATTTCGGAACACTCAGTGGAGTTAGAGCAGGTTTTTGGAAATTCTATTTATTACTCCAAAAAAGCAGGAGATACCACTTCGCATATCAAGCAAATTCTAGCCAATAAAGATGGCTCTGTGCGTAGAAAAAGCGAAGTATTAAAGCTTATTAGAGAAAATCACACGTATAAACATCGTGTGATTCAAATTCTCAATTTTTGCCATATATTGTAAAAATGGAAACACCCCTTGTAAGTGTCATAATTGCCGTATATAACGGTGATCGCTTTCTGAAGCAAGCCATTGAGAGTGTTCTCAGTCAATCTTATTCCAACGTAGAAGTAATTGTGCTAGACGATGGCTCGACAGATTTAACAGCTGAAATAGCAAAGTCGTACAGCCAAGTTGTCTACCAATATCAAGCTAATGCTGGAGTAGCTAGTGCTAGAAATGCAGCTCTCAAAATTGCAAAAGGGGATTATATTTCTTTTCTCGATTCAGACGATTTTTATCATCCGAATAAGCTGAAAAAGCAACTGGGTCATCTTGCCTCAAACAAGGCCATTGATTGCTCCTTGGTGCATTTAGACAACTTTTTGGAAGAAGGATATGAGTTAACACCAGAATTGGAAGATTATTTTTTTAATCGAGAAAAATTAAGCCTTATTACATTTCTTGCTTCTAAGACGATCTTCGGAAAGGTTGGTGATTTTGATACCACCTACAGAACGGGAAGTGACTGTGAATGGCTTGCAAGAGCCAAAGATTTTGGTACGAGAATTGAACCGCTGCCCGAGATACTTCTAAAAAGAAGATTACACGATACAAACTTGACAGTGACAAGGAAAAAGGATGGTAAGGAAATTCGTTTCAGAATTTTGAAAGAATCGCTCGAGCGCAAACGAAAAATAGCTTCTGGGAATGTATAAGTCATCATCAATTAGCGTTATTATTCCAGTTTTCAATTCAGAAAGATTTGTAGCTGAAGCGATTGATTCTGTAGTAAATCAGACGCTTAAACCGAGTCAAGTTATTTTAATTGATGATGGCTCCACAGACGGTAGCGCGGCAATCATGAAATCATATTCTGATGCCATTTACCATCATCAACAAAATGGAGGGTTATGTTCTGCGCTTAACGCTGGTCTGAAGCTTGTTAATGGAGAGTATATCGCGTTTTTAGATTCTGATGATTATTGGGAGTTGGATAAGCTCAATTTACAAATGCAGTTTTTGTCAGAAAACCCTCAGTGCGATGGTGTTTTTGGAAACCACAAACGTTTTTATAACAAGCCCAAATTGGAATACACCACCGCAGAATTAGCCGATTCTAAAAGGGTGCTTCCAGCCAAGTTCAAAGCAAGTTTATTGATTCGGAAGGAATCATTTTTCAAAGTAGGTCTGTTTGATGAAGCCATTAGTATGGGAGATTTCTTGGATTGGTACAGACGTGCAATGGATATGGAACTACAGTTTGGGGTGCTGAATGAGATAGTCTTTCGAAGAAGAATACACGATGCTAATTCGTCATTGAAAAACAAAGGTGAAATGGGTGATTACGTGAAATTGCTGAAAGCATCTATCGACCGCAGAAGAAAAGCTGGAAAACTCTAATCATGCTTTCAAACGAGTGGAAGTACTACTTAGGCCGATATAAAAACAGTTATTCAAAAATTATTTTGAGTGCTGTGATATCCGTTGGATTAACGGTGTTTGTGCTTCCAACAATTTACATGGTTAAGTACGTGTTTGACGAACTGCTTCCTGCGGAAAACTATGATATGCTGATTTGGGTGGGTATAGCATTGGTACTTATCAATATTATCGCCTATGGTTTAACTGTTTTCGCTAGTCATTTGGCACTTAAAACAACGAAGCGGGTTATTACTGAGATACGAACAGATTTAGCTGACAGCAGTTTTCGTATGTCAAGAACACATTTCACATCCACCGATTTAGGTAAGATGCATGCTAGTATGGTTCAGGATACTCAACGGCTAGATATGATGAGTAATGCACTCATTTCGCAGGTCATTCCGAATGCAATAATTGTGGCAGTGTTGGCTGTAGTTCTGCTGTATTTAAACTGGATGCTTTTTCTGACCGTGAGCATTATTGTCCCGTTTCTTCTATTTCTCAAGCAGATAGTGAAAGACAAGAGGACTAAAAAAATAAAAAAGTACCATCTTTCATTTGAGCAATTCAGCAAAGGAACCATGCACATTTTGCAACGCATGGATCTTATTAAAACCCAATCAGCAGAAGAAGTTGAACATCATAATCAGGTAGCTAACGTTGAGGCGGTAAAAACCGATGGTTACTCAATGGCTTTTTTTAATAATGCTTACCGATTAATGCAAGGCACTATTGCAGCACAGATTGGGGTTGTAATGCTAGTAGTAGGTGGAATGGCGGTGGGTAAGGGAACAATGACCATAGGCGCGTTGCTATCTTTTTACGTGGCAGCCGCAAGAATGAGTACGTCACTTAATGCACTGTTTGATGCCCTTCCCGTCTTGATTGAAGGAAAGGAGTCTCTTATTACGTTATTTAAAATTCTTGAAGTTGAAACCGAGTCTGAGCATCAGGAAACCAATAAAGTTGAATACGAGGGGAATCTAATTTTTAATTCCGTCTCGTTCGGTTATGGTGGAAAACAAGTCCTAAACGAGGTGAATTTTATTCTAAAAGAGCATGCCATTACTGCTTTAGTTGGTGCAAACGGTACAGGAAAGAGTACCATCGTTAATCTAATCCTTGGGTTTTATCAGCCGATTTCTGGTAATATTCTTCTTAACGGAACTAAGTTTTTGAACGTTAACTATACGTATTTAAGACAGCAATACGGTGTGGTTTTACAAGACCAGTTTTTCTTCTCAGGTACTATTAGGGAAAATCTAACCTATGGGTTGTTTCAGGTGTCTGAAAAGGAAATAAAGACGGCTTGCGATTTTTCAAATGCCACTGAGTTTATTACCAAACTAAGAGATGGCGTAGACACGAAACTAGGAGACAACGGAGTGCTGTTGTCAGGAGGGCAGAAGCAGAAAATTGCCATCGCACGTGCTGTCTTACGCAGACCCAAGCTGTTGATTTTGGACGAGCCGACAAATCATCTAGACAGCGCCATGGTTTCTCTTCTTATGGATAGACTAAAAAGTCTAGATTTTAAGCCCACCGTTTTGATAATTACCCAAGACCGCAATCTTGCCAAGGAAGCGGATTATGTTTTTGAGTCAACTGAACAGGGCAAGGTGAACGAACTAGAACTAGCCTAGCGATTGATAATTAGAAAGATGAGTGAAGTAAAGAGTATCCTTAAAAATTTCCGTTTACTACCTACCGAGGGGCAGGAACTGTTGCTGAAAGCTTGTCTGCAACCTAAAAATGAGGCGCTTATAGCATGGAAAGAGTGGCGTAAGCTAGAAAATCTTGATTTCCTAGATCACTCTTCTAACCGATTGCTTCCATTACTCTCTCATAATCTTGAAAAGCATGGTGTGAAAGATGCAGTAATGAATCGATATAAAGGTACACTCAGAAAAAACTGGTACAAGAATCATTTACTTTTTGCAGAACTAAAAGAGCTCATTCAACTGCTTAAAAATCAAGGTGTTGAAACGATGGTGTTGAAAGGGTCAGCATTACTATTAAGCAATACATACCCGTCTTATGGTCTTAGGCCAATGGCCGATTTAGATGTGTTGGTGCCAGCAAGTCAAATTGCTCAAGTCATTGAAATATTGGATAAAAACAACTGGAATTCTATTCTTAGGCAATCTTACATTGATAAGGAGCCTACTTTTCTCAAACGAAAGAAAATTGGAGCAGAGCATTTCTCCATTTGTGCTTCAGCAGGATTTCGTAATGCCGCAATGAAGGAGTTTGATTTACACAGCCATGTATTCGTTCTAAGCGCTAGCTCACCTCAATTAGATACTGATTTTTGGACTCGGTCTAAAGCCTATCCCTTAACAAACCAGCTATCGGTGCAAATTCTCTCGCCTACAGATACTTTGCTTCATTCCATTTCTCATGGGTTAAGAAGAGGAACTGTGGTTAATCTAAGATGGGTTGCGGATGCTTTTTATCTAATCCAATCCCACAGCATAGATTGGGAATTGCTTCTTTCTAATACCAAGCGTTTCGGGCTTACACCATTTATTAAATATGGTTTGCTTTACCTAAAAGAGCTCTTGAATGTAGAAATACCAAACGATGTTCTGCAGCAACTAAAAGCAATGTCAACATCTAAAAAGGAAATCATTCATTTTGAGTCTGAAAACTATCCTGTTAAAAAAGCATCAAACTTGAGCTTGCTTTGGAATCAACACGCTCGGATTAATTCAGAAAAGTCAGTTCTAGTTCAATTATCTTTATTCCCAAAACATCTTCAAGGTGTCTATTTTTTGAAACATGTATGGCACGTTCCCGCCTTAGTAATTTACAAGGCGTTAAGGATAAAAAAGGAAGCCTGATAACCTACTGGCCCATCTGTCTCAATCCCTCATAAACCACCACACTTACAGCATTACCTAAATTCAAGCTGCGGATGTGTTCTGAGTGAATAGGAATCTGGTAAAGGTTGTCTGAGTTTGTGCTCGTTATCTCTTTAGACAATCCAATCGATTCTTTTCCGAAAACCAGGAACATTTCATCTTCAAAATCAATATCCCAAAAAGACTTTGTTCCATGGCTAGAAAAGAAAGCCATTTTCTTGTCTGTATGAGTTGAGAAGAACTCATCTGCACTTTCGTAAATCTTTAAATCAACGTGTTTCCAGTAATCTAACCCAGCCCGTTTAACACGAGAATCTGAAAGCTCAAACCCAAATGGTTTCACCAAGTGAAGTGTAGAACCAGAAGCCAAACTTAACCGACCAATATTACCCGTATTGTTTGGTATTTCAGGTTCGATAAGAACAATATTTAATCCCATTTTTACTTATTAATCGTACAAAGATGGTCATGCTGAACTTGTTTTGGCATCTATTTAGACCATGAAACAAGTTCAGGGTGACGATTCTGTGTGGTTTTTACTATTCACTTTTGCCTAATTGAGTTTTCCAGCAATAAATGCTGTTGTCCAAGCCGCTTGAAAGTTATAGCCACCCGTAATTCCGTCAATATCTAAAACCTCTCCAGCAAAGTAAAGGTTTGGGCAAGTGCGGCTTTCCATTGTTTTAAAATCGACTGACTCTAAACTTATTCCTCCGCAGGTCACAAATTCCTCTTTGAAAGTTGTTTTCCCTTTTACCTGATAAACATCGTTAGTAAGTGTGTTAACCAACTTGTTCAATCCTTTTTTGCCTAATTCGTTCCACTTTTTGGCTGAAGGTAATTCACTTCGCAACAGCAAGTAAAGCCACATTCGTTCGGGCAAACCAAAGGGCTTAAAATTCGAAAGAAGCTTATTGGGATTGGCATCAACAATTTCTTTAAGCTGGTTCATTACCATATCATTATTTGCTTCTCCAGCCCAGTTTACCTGCGCCTTAAATTCGTAACCAATTTCGCTCAGAATTCTCGCGCCAAAGGCGGATAATTTCAAAATAGCTGGACCGCTCATTCCCCAGTGTGTAATGAGCAACGGCCCGTCTGATTTCAGCTTTGTACCCTGTACGTTTACCAGCGCATTCTGCACAGAAAGCCCCATCAACTCTTTGATGGATTCTGTAGGCATATTGAACGTGAACAAAGAAGGGACAGGCTTTTCAATTTTATGTCCAAGTTTTTCCAGCCAATCAAAGCCTTTTTTATTTGGAGAACCACCGGCTGCGATAATCACTTTATCAAAAGCTCTAGGCTTTTGATTGTCTCCAAGGAATGTCAACTCAAGATGATTTTCTATTTCTTCAATCGATCCAATACCCGTTCCTAATTGAAGGTCAATTCCTAGTCGCTTGGTTTCTCTAAACAAGCAATCAAAAATAGTTTGAGAGTCATTACTTTTTGGAAATACCCTGTTGTCATCTTGCGTATAGAGCTCAACTCCGCGAGACTCAAACCAATTCCAAGTATCTTTTGTATTAAAGACCGAGAATGCTTTTTTTAATTGTTTTTCACCACGCGGATAACCTTGGGCCAATTCAGAAATTGAAGTTGTTCCATTGGTCACGTTGCAGCGTCCTCCGCCAGAAACCTTCACTTTAGATAGTACTTTCTGGGACTTCTCGTAAATGATAACATGAGCATTAGGATGGTTTTCCTTCGCGGCAATAGCCGAGAAAAAACCAGCCGCTCCACCACCAATTACTGCAATTCTCATTTTGCGAAGTTAAAGCTTGAGGAACTACTTAGCCATAGCCACTCCAAGAAGAGGAGTGAGGGATTTCCCAAGGATTTGTCCTATCTCCTCACTCTTAGCTCCAAACGCCCATTACCCTAATCCCATTCCTATATTCACCCGCAGAAATTCAATCTCGGATGGGAACTTGATTGTATTCATCATGGCGTTGCAAACTGATATGAGCATATCGAAACCGACCACCGAAGAAGAAATCGTTGCCATACTGAAGGAATGTGCATCTAATGGAAAAAATCTTCGGGTTGTTGGTGCTGGAAAATCCCTAAATGCAAGTTTGGTCGATGCCACCTATCAGATGAGTATGGCGTGTTTTGATGACATTCAATCCCTCAATATTGAAGCTCAGACCGTTCGGGTGGGTGCAGGAGTGCTCATCGAAAAACTTTGCGAAGTCTTGTGGGACGCAGGCTTCACCTTATCGGGTCTTGGTAGTGTTAATGGCCAAACTGTGGGCGGAATTGTTGCCAATGGAACACATTCTCAAGGCGTAGACCAGCAGGTATTTGCCGCTAACGTAGTTAGTATCCGTTTAATTGATGGTCTAGGCAATTCAAATTGGTATTCAGAAAAAAGCCATCGAGACATATTCAAAGCATTGCCCGTTTCCTTAGGTTGCCTTGGTGTGATGACCGAATTTGAACTGAAAGTCATTCCGCGTTTTCATGTTACACGAAAATTCATCTACACTTCTTGCAAGCAGCAGAACAAAGCTTTTGTCGATATGCTGCAACACGGTCAATCGCTTATCAGGGTGAGACCCGACCTTGATCGTTCCTGTGTTTACTCCCTATCGCGTTGCGATGAGAAACAGGGTTTGACTGATACGGTACGCGCGTATGAGGGATACTTCATCAATTTTGCTGACTACAGAACCAATGCACCCATAGGTTATTGGAGAAAAGCTTTTCTCCAACTAAAACGAATATACGGCAGGTTGCAACGGAGGGCGCTATTTGGTCATCCACCTTCTGTGTTATACACAACAGAATATGCCATTCCTCTTTCAAGCGCATCTGAAGCCATGACCTTGCTCACAGCATATCTCCACCGAAATTATCCCTTGCTGACGGGACATGTGGGATTTCGCTCCACAAAAGCAGACGACCTTTGGCTAAGCCAGTGTTATGGAATGGACGTTTGCTACGTTGCGCTTTACATTCGTTCGGTCTACCATATTGACAAATGCATGGAAGAAATGGAGGGTATGCTGGTTGAGTTAAAAGGTCGGCCTCATTGGGGGAAACCATTTAATGCCAGTTTACAATCCTTTGAGACCATATACCCCCGTTGGAATAATTTTAAAGCACTGCGAAAGCAAATGGATCCGCACGGTATCTTCGAGAACCAGTGGTTGCGCTCTATTTTTGAGTCGTAAAAGGGATAAGAGGAGTCGAGGGAGTTGCTGACGCGCCTTCTGCAATAAGACTCACTAGGTTTCTAAAATCGAGTAGGTATTACCTGTTCAGACTCTACCTACTATAGCAACGAAAGCCCTATTTTGCGTAAGCGATACGCATTGTAATCCAAACCAGCCGAATTCGATTCTCAAAATGAATTCTTTTCTTAATTCAATTTTCGTTCATTTTTTGAAACGAATAAAGCGTGTAATAAATTACATGTTCGGAAATCGTGATTATCGAAAATTTGTTGTCGTAAGTCGTTCTCGTACAGGTTCTACGCTTTTAATGTCGCTGCTCGATAGTCACGAAAACATTGAATGCGCAGGAGAAATATTTAAAGAATTACAAAGAAGTTCGTCTAAATCTGTGTGGTTTCAACATTTTGGCAACCGACTCAGCCGCACGCAGGTGGTCGGATTTCGGTTATTCTATTACCACCCTTTTAGTGGCGATAATGAGGTTTGGAAGTTTCTAAAATCAGACACCTCCATCGTTATTATTCACTTAAGCAGGCGTAACGTGCTCCGGACGTTAATTTCCCAACGCATAGGTATGAAAACCAACATGTGGAAGCAGCGTAAAGGAGAGAAAGGACAAATTTCGTCCACAGAAAAACGTATTCATCTCTCTGTTTCAGAATGCGAAGAGTTCTTTGTCGAGACAAAAAAATTCGAAATCGAAACCCGCCAAAGCTTTGAAAAACACTCTATGGTTGAGGTTGTTTATGAAGATATTATATCGGACCAATCGAGTACGCTGAATCGTGTTTTTAGTGGACTAAACGTGTTAAACGAATTGACCGAAACAAACCTAAAAAAACAGAACCCAGAGTCATTATCAGAGCTCTGTGAGAATTATCAAGAACTAAAAAAGGACTTCGAAAATTCTGAATGGGCTGTTTTCTTTGAGGAATAGGATAAGTCTTATTGAAGAAGTTTCATGAAAGATGGTTGTGATTGTTCATCGCAATAACCCGGCATTCCTAAAGCTGTGGTAATCTTTTTAGCTATGCGTTTTAATAGTAGCAATCCCTTATCTTCAAAAAGAGAGGGAGCAGTGCAGCTTGCTGAATGGGGTGAGTTAGTCTCAAATCTGCTTCAAAATCCCATAAAACCGCATTTTGAAATAGCTCTCAAATGCAGTTTGTAAGTTCAGCCCTTTTGATGCTAGAAATTCGGGGTTTGTGAGAACATCAAAGAATAGCTCATCGCTAAGCACCATTAAATCTGGGTCCAAATCGGCAAAAGTTCCAGCTTGCGTACCGCTAATGTAGAACGTTTTCAGTTCGGTAAGCGCCATCAGCTTAAAGGAGTTAATCAAGTTCCATAGGTCAGGATAAATGTCTTTAAGGTCAGAAAGAAAGACATTGCTGATATCTCCCAAATGTTTGGAAATGCAAGCAACCGCTAGCATGTATCGGTCTTGGTAAGGCTTTGATTGGTCCGAAAGAATTGGTACGAAATGCTTCAAGTCATCTAGCTTCTTGGCAATTACCAGAGACACAATTTCATGGTGCGATTCAAAGTGCTTATAAACCGTGGCTTTCGATTTTCCAAGGATGGAAACAACTTCATCAATAGGTACTTCTTTTATGCCGCGCTGAATAAAGTGGGGAAGGAGTTCATCCACCCAAAGCTCTCGTTTCCTGGGGTCTTTAATACGCTCTTTAACTAAGGATTGTCTTCCCATGAGTTCAAAAGTACACTAAAAATAATTAATAGTTTACTTTTTAAATTTCTTTAGTACATTCGTATCAGTTCAAAACCATTTCATCATGAATCGATTAAGAATCATCAAGTACCTTCTAATTTTCACCGCGCCAGCGTTGGCTTTTTTTGGCTTTTATTACAGAGGTCCATGGACATGGGCAGTGCCTATTTATGCGTATGGTTTGATTCCATTTGTAGAGCTAATAACCAAAGGAACTCGGAAAAACATGGATGCTGTGGAAGAAGAGGTTGCCAAGGAAGATAGGCTGTACGATTATATCATTTACAGCATGGTTCCTGTACAGTGGACTATGTTTATCGTTTTCATGTTTGCAATGGAGGCTGGTGGTCTTCAGATTTATGAAAGCGTAGGATTGATATTCAGCATGGGAATAGCATGTGGGGTATTAGGAATAAACGTGGCTCACGAATTAGGTCATCGAAAATTGTGGTACGAGCAGTGGATGAGCAAAGCACTTTTGCTCTCAGCTCAATACATGCACTTCTTTATAGAGCATAATCGTGGTCATCATAAAAATGTAAGTACAGAAGGAGATCCAGCAACTGCACGCTATGGTGAAACGTTTTACGCCTTTTGGTTTCGTTCTGTTGTAATGAGCTACATATCGGCTTGGAAACTCGAATTAAAACGATTAAAATGCAATGGAGTGCCGTGGTATCATTGGAGTAATGAGATGACCTTCTATGCTGTTTGTCAAGTTGGTGTAATGGTAGCGGTTGCCGTTTTTTTTAGCGTTCCAACCATGTTGATGACGCTCACTGCTTCTATTATCGGGTTCACTCTTTTAGAAATCATAAACTACGTTGAGCATTATGGACTTGTTAGACACAAAACGGACAAAGGGTTTAAGAAAGTGCTTCCAATTCATAGCTGGAATAGTAATCACCCAATAGGAAGACTGATTCTATTTGAAGTGACCAGACACAGCGACCATCATTATAAAGCGAGCAGAAAATATCAGGTTCTACGCCATTTTGATGACGCGCCACAATTACCAACAGGTTACCCAGGTATGATCATCTTGGCAACGCTTCCGCCTTTATGGTTTATGGTAATGAATCCGAGAGTAAAAGCGTTGCAGGAAAAGTACCCTGATGATTTAAGAATACCTGCTCGTCAAGCAGCCTAAGAAAGCTACTTGTACTTTCCTAGAAGTTCATCTACCAGAGCAACATATGCATCGGCAACTGCGTCTTGCGTTAAGTCAGATTTATCCTTCCAATCTTTCCATTTAAATTGACCTTTCATGTCAAACATGCCAGGTTTTGAAGTCTTATTATCGCCTGCAGTTGCTTGCTTATACAAACCGTACAGGTTTAAAAACTCCTCGTTTGCTGGACGTTTTGTAAGCGTTTTTAATCGCTCTGTGGCTTCTTCTACTTTACTCATTTCGTGTTTGTAAGTATTGCAAGCAAGATATCGATCTAATTGATTTTAATCAACCTTTACTCATATCATAGGCAGAACTTTGACCAAGTAATTAACCAATAAAGCAAGATGAAAAAAATCTACATCTCAATTTTAAGTCTAACAATTAGCATGGGAGCATTTGCTCAAATGCAATTAGAAAACCCTGGGTTCGAAGGTTGGAATAATACTTCAACCGATACTCGTGAACCACAGCAGTGGAGCTCAATAAAAACGGGTGGAGGAAATGCCACGCAGCCAAGTGGTTTTGTCGTAGATAGATCAACGGTGGTCAGGCCTGGAACTAGTGGAATGTATTCTGCTGTTGTAGAAACAAAAACCTTGACTGTTTTTGGTTTCATTCAAGTTGATGTAAACGGTATTCTTACAAATGGAAGGGTTGAAGCACCGACCACGGAGCCATCTGATGGTTATAACAGAACCAAGCCAGACGATGAGGAGTTCAAAACTTCATTTATTGATTACCCAGATACGCTTGTTGGTTGGGTAAACTACCAGCCTGTTGGAAATGATAATGGTCGTATCCAGTGTGTTGTTCATAATGTCATTAATGACGGTTTGAATTCTGGGGAAATGGGGTCATTGCCTGAAAATGGTAGTTCACAAGGAGACAATACAGCTCAAACTATAACTAAAGCAGAAGTGGACCTTACGGCCAACACTTCAGGTTGGACACGTTTGGCAATTCCATTCAATTATATCAACGGAAGTTCACCAGAATATATTCTGGTTACAGCCACTTCAAGTATTGTTGCTGGTGGAGGCGAACCAGGATCAAAACTATATTTAGATGATTTTGGCTTGATTTACAACATCACTCCGGTTTTAGCTTCTTCAACGGTAGATGTTTCTGTATTTACTAGTGGTGATATTGATGTAGTTTACAGCACAGGAGGAACACCACAAGCAGCCACAGATTTCATAGTTGAACTTTCTGATGAAAACGGAAGTTTTGCTTCTCCAATTGAAATTGGGTCGGAATTAGCCACATTACAAACATCAGGAACAATTATATGTACAGTTCCAGCAGGAACGGTGGCTGGTACTGGTTATAAAGTACGCGTAACCAACGTTTCTGAATACTACGCTTCGGTAGAAGCTCCGCTTACGGTTACAAATCTTACAGTTGGAATTGCTGCTGTAGCAAACGACAACATCCGTGTGTTTGGATTGAATGGAAACGTTACGGTTGATTTGACTAATTCAATCGCTGAGAATGCATCGTACGAACTTATCAGTCTTAACGGACAGCGAGTTGCTACAGGTGCACTTGTAGCAGGAAGCATCAATACGCTACCAAACGTGAATACAGGAATCTATGCGGTTCGAATTATTCATGCTGAAGGAATATTTACATCAAAAGTGTTGGTGAACTAATTTTCTGAGGTCTGTCTCGTCCTAAAAAAGGTTGACTCTTTTTTGTAAAAGTAATTATCTAAGAAACCACCAAAGACCGATTAGTCTTTGGTGGTTTCTTTTTCCATGTTATCATTTTTATTTTCTGTTGGTTGTGCATCTGTTCTGGGGTTAGGAGCTGGCAGCTCAGCTGTGGTCTTAGCGTGTTGTATGTTCCGATGCTCTGTCGGGCCTGTTTCTTGGTCTGTTCCATATCATCCATCCGCTCGCCCATGCCGAACTCATCCTTAAGTATGCCATTCATTCGTTCGGCAACAGCATTCTCATAGGGGTCACCGTTCTCTGTCATGCTTATGGTAATTCCGTTGTTCTCGAGGTGTTCTGTGTAGATTTTGCTACAATATTGCAGTCCTCGGCCTGAATGATGCCACTTAGATTCAGCTTTGGGGTATTGCCGCCTTACGATATACGATAGCCATCTTCAATGCCTTGAGCGTTGAGCTAGCCTCCATATTATCGCACAGCTGGTAGCTAATCACTTTCTTTGAGTAGGCATCGGTTATCAGATGCAGATAGCTGTTGGTCTCAATCGTATCCAGATAGGTGATGTCGGCAACCCAAAGTTGCTCTGGCCGATAAACTTCCAGTTCTTTTCTCAAATCAGGGTACTTGAACATCCAGTGCTTGGAGTTAGTGGTAACGGTATGTTTTTTACGCTTTTTAATTAACAGACCTTCTTTTCGCAAAAGATTGAAGAGTCGGTCTCTGCCGATGATCGTACCCTTCTGGTTCATTATAAATTTCAGCTTTCTTGTGCCTAAACGCGCCATCTGAGCGCGTACTTCCAGCACCCCTTGCTTTATGCGTAAGTTCTCATCGGTACGACTATTTGTCGTGTTCAGTGTCTTATAATCGGCTTGTTTACTATAGCCGAACAATTGACAGAACATGCTCACTTATCGTCCGGCTGTTCCTTTTTTTAAGATGCTGATATTTTCTTCTTGTTCTGTAATGGAAATCAGCTTCTTATAGGCGAGAACTTTCAGCTTCGCATCTGACAACTGTTTCTCCAGTTCTTTGATGCGCTGTTTTTGTGGACCTTTCATCGGGCGACCTATTTCTCCTTTGATGGGATAGTGCAACTTACCGAATTTTCGACACCAACTTAAAACACGCGAGTTGCCGCCTATCCCATATTTCTCCTGTATTCGGTCTTTGTTCAATATCCCCTTCTCATATTCCGACACAACCATTCGTTTGAACGAATCGCTATACGTTTTACGGGGGATGAATCTTCTCTTTTCTAAGTTTTCTTTTCGCATAAGCTGACTGTTTTTAGTCAACTTTTTTCAGGACTAGACAGTCAATAAAAAAGCCCCATCCGCTAACGTGGATGGGGCTTTTTTGTGGGTAATAAATTCGGTTATCTCTGAACCACGAATCGTTTTGTAACGATTTGATCTTCAACAATCATTGTAAAGAAGTACATTCCTAAAGGAAGTTTACTTGTTGCAAACTGAACTTTATTCTGACCTTCTTGACTGTTAAAAGCATTGGTCATTACCAGTTTTCCTGCCATATCCACTACTCGAATTTCAACATCAGATTTTTTGTTCATTTCAAAGTTCACGTTCAACTCATTGCTGGTAGGGTTCGGATAGATAGAAACCGCTGAAAGCGCATCTTTCGCTTCTTCAAATGACACTTGGTTCTCCTCTGGATCAGCGAAACGAGCAGATGCGCCATTCTTACATCCGCTAAGAACAATGTTGTCTAGATAAACCTGATCGTCATTTCCTGATGCATCGCAACGGAAACGGAAATTAGTGCTGGCACTAAAGGGACCAAGAATAACAACAGAACCTGTATAATAGCTGCCATTACTGAAAGAATTTCCCGAAACATAGCTGGCAACCGTGGAATAACTACCAGAGGTTGCGTATTGCAACCAGAAATCCTCACCATTTTCCATGCTGTTTGCGAGGAATACAAAATCGACTGTGACTTCATCATAAGATGATAGATCTATTCCATTTGTGGTCATCGAAGAAGAAACACCAGAATTGTCACGTAGTCTTACAGATGTAGTGCCGCTATAAGCAAAGCTTCCACTTAAAGCACAGTCGCTTCCACCATCGTTCCAAATTCCCCATCCACCTTCAAAATCATTACTGTCAATGCCAACGTAGGAACATCCTCCGCCTCCACATGGGGCGCAAGAACCACCGCAATCAACACCAGTCTCGTCTCCATTCTGAATTCCATCTGAACAAGCTGCGCATGCCGTTGGACAAGAACCACCACAATCTACTCCAGTCTCATCTCCGTTTTGAATTCCATCGCTGCATGTTACGCAAGGAGCACAAGAACTTCCACCGCAATCAACACCAGTCTCGTCTCCATTTTGGATGCCATCTGTACAAGTTTGATCTGGCAAAGAGCCTTGGCAACCCGTGATGACAACATCATCAATGTAAACCCAATCGCTGTTGCCCGATGCATCGCATTGGAAACGAATCTGCGTATTGAGGCTGAAAGAGCCAGAAATGACAATACTTTCGTTGTATCGTTGATTGTTCACAAACTCAACTCCAGCATTCCAATCTCCGATAGTGGTAAATGAACTTCCACCATTAGTGGAGACTTGCAACCAGAAATCTTCACCGTTCTCCATGCTCGTAGGATAGTAAGAGAAGGCAATTTTCAACTCAGCAAAGGCAGAAAGATTGAGGTTATTAGTGGTTGTTGCTGAGGCAACGCCACTGTTATCGCGAAGCTGAATAGAATATGTTCCACTGTTGGCATAACTGGAGTTTGAAATAAGTGCGCAATCGCCTCCACCATCATTCCAAATTCCCCAACCAGCTTCAAAGCCGTTGCTGTTGATGGAAACGTAGGTACATCCACCACAATCTTCAGCTACCGTTGCGCCAGCATTTGCAGTGCAACCGTTGGCGTCTGTGATGGTAATTGTGTATGAATCTGCAGCTAGGCCGGATGCTGAACTTCCAGTAGCGCCATTGCTCCAAGAATAGGAGTAAGGTGCTGTTCCGCCAAAGACACTTGCAGAAGTAGAACCATCAGCCGTTTCGCACGTGGCATCTGTTGCCGTAGCACTTGCAGAAAGAGCGCTTGGCTGACCGACTGAAGCAGTTGCATTTGCCGAACATCCATTGACATCCGTAACGGTTAATGTATAAGAACCAGTAGCAAGACCAGAAACGGAAGTTCCAGATTCACCATTGCTCCAGGAATAAGAGTAGGGAGCACTTCCACCGTTTGCAGAACCAGAAACTGAACCGTCATTTCCACCATTACAGCTTACATCAGTTCCGCCTGTATTTGCCGATAAAGCTGATGGCTCACTTACAGAAGCAGTTGCTGCAGCAGTACAGCTATTCGCATCTGTTACCGTTACGGAATAGCTTCCCGCTCCAACACTTGATAGGTCGGAAGAAGACGAGCCATTTGACCAGCTGTAACTGTAAGGAGAAGTTCCTCCAGAAACAGAAAGACTAACTGACCCGTTTCCTCCATTACAAGCAGCGTTTGTGCCATTTGCCGAAGCGGAAAGTGCAGAAGGTTCGTTAACCGAAGCAGAAGCATTTGCAGTACATCCATTGGCGTCTGTAACGGTTACGGAATAAGAACCAGCAGACAATCCAGAAGTTGAACTTCCAGTACCTCCGTTGCTCCAAGAATAAGCGTAAGGTGCTGTTCCGCCAGATGCAGAAACAGAAGCTGAACCATCAGCAGAACCGTTACATGAAATACCTGTTCCAGAAGCAATTGCGTTGACGGCAGAAGGCTCTCCAACCGTGGCGTTAGCGCTTGTGCTGCAACCTGCTGCATCAGTAACATCTACGCTGTAAGACCCTGAAGAAAGACCTGAAATACTTGCGCTGCTTCCGCCATTACTCCAAGAGTAGGCGTAAGGCGCTGTTCCTCCTGAAACAGAAACGGAAGCAGAACCATCCGATACACTGTTACAACTCACATCAGAACTAGAAGCAGAAGAAGCCAATGTTGAATTCTCTCCAACTGTGGCGCCTTCATTGGCAGTACATCCGTTTGCATCGGCTACGGTTACAGAGTAAGAACCTGCAGCAACTGCACCTAAATCCTGCGAAGATGCTCCATTGCTCCAAGCATAAGAATAAGGAGATGCTCCTCCTGAAACTGTTAGATCGACAGAACCATCGGCTGCAGAGCCACAACTTGCATCTACTGACGAAGTACTTAATGAGATTGCGGTTGGTTCTCCAACACTTGCGAGTGAAAGGTCGCTACAGCCGTTTGCATCATAGATGGTTACGCTATATCCGCCAGCAGCAACGCCAGAAATGTCTTGAGATGAAGCACCATTGCTCCAGTTGTATATGTACGGAGCCGTTCCACCAGAAACTGAAAGATTAACCGAACCATTAGCACTTCCATTGCAACTTACGTTTGTTGCAAATGTTGATGAAGTTAGTAGTGAAGGTTGCCCCACAGAAGTAGAAGCGTTGGTTGTGCAACCATTCGCATCCGTCACGGTGACAGAATAACTTCCAGCAGTAAGACCGTTAATAGTTGCGCTGCTTCCGCCATTACTCCAAGAATAGGAGTACGGAGCAGTTCCGCCAAATGCAGAAACGGATGCTGAACCATCGTTTTGTTCAAAGCAATTCACGTCATTTCCAGTTGCGCTTGCTGATAAAGTTGAAGGCTGAGAAATGGTAACGTTTGCAGTGGCCTGATCAGAATTTCCATCTGTTACAGTTACAGTATAGGTTCCAGTAGAAAGTCCTGAGACTGAACTACCCGAACCACCATTGCTCCAAGAATAGTAGTAAGGAGTAACTCCGCCTGATGCAGAAACAGAAGCTGAACCATTGTTTCCGCCATTACAGGAAACGTTTGAACTTCCGCTGATAGATGCGACAAGCGGATTGCTTGAAGTGACACAGAAGTTGGTGGATTCTGAAGAGGTAAACGAACCGCCTGAAGCTAAAGTTGCTCCGCCAACATCGGCAGTCAAGGTGTAAGAACCGCTTCCGTAGCTACAGCAAATTCCATCGCCATAGACATCGTTTATTACGAAATCGAAACATCCATCAGGAAGACAAAGATTTAAGACTAATGTTGATTCGTCAGCTTGACTTGCATAAGTTCCGCCATCGGCAAGAACAGTAGAACCATCCAAAATTTGCCAGCTCGTTTCTTCAGGATAATTGTCGAAAGTCAGCGTAAGCGTTACGCCATTTGAAGCTGAACTGAAACTGCTCGAAGCCAAATCATTAGAAGGCGTGTTATCACTGTTTCCGTTTGGAGAAATAGTCCAAGCATTGAAAACGTGTGAACCTCCTGAGAACGAAAGGGAAGGAAGAATTACCGTTGTTGACGAAGCACTAGAAAGCGAGCCTGTCCAATTATAGGTGTTCACTGAACCAGCATCTAACTGATAGTTAATGGTAACAGATGAAAGTGTGTTTGAGCCAAAGTTGTTGAGCGTAACCGAAGGGGTTGCTGAAGTCGCGCAAATCGTTCCTGCAGGAGATGAGACGGAAGAAATTCCAGCATCATCAGCTACTTGTGGCGAAACAGAAAGAACGGCTGCATAAGCATCTACCAATCCGTAACCCAAATCGTTACTCCAAGTGCCGTTCGGCTGACCAGAAACACTTGAATTATAAGTATAAGAGCCAACTTTTCGACAGGTGCTTTCTAAAGCTACTCTCGCCTGTGCTTCCGTCAAATTCGGATTGGCCGATAGAATCAAAGCCATCACACCAGATGTGTTTGGCGTAGCAGAGGACGTACCGTTAAAAGTTCCTGTGTAATCTCCAGTTTCATAACCCGCTGAACCTGAAATATCTGTAGTAGCAATCTTAACCCCTGGAGCTGAAACATCGGCACCTGAACCATAATTGGATCCCCACCAAGTTTCTCCATCACAAGAAGATGGATTCTTCCGTTCGTAACACATGCTCATGGCTATAACTGAAATCACATTAGTCTGCGTAGCAGGATAGCTATTGGCGCCATTGTCGTTACCAGCAGCAAAAAGAACAGGTGCGCCCAATCCACCACGACCACTGTTTACAGCTCCGTTAATTGCATTATTGATGGTTGAAGATGAGCTTCCGCCTCCCCAAGAATTGCTCAAAACATCAGCACCACCCATTTGCCATGCCCAATTGAGGGCATCTCCGATCCAAGTGTTCGAAGTCACCCAGCTTGTACCTGAACTGTAGGCAATTCGAACTGGGATGATTTTGGCATTGTAGGCAACACCTGCAACTCCTAGGTTATTATTTCCAACGCCAGCAACAATTCCTGCACAAGCTGTTCCGTGGGCGTCATCTCCAGATGGTCCACCACCGCTTCCTTGTCCAGTTGCATCATAACCACCTAAAAGGTTGGCTTGTAAATCGGGATGATTTAAGTCAACACCTTCATCAATAATCGCCACTTTGATACTTGACGAGCCAGAAGTAACACTCCAAGCGTTGAATACATTCATATCAGCACCAGAGGTTCCGTTGTATTGAAGTGAAGAACCTGTATTGTTCAAACTCCATTGGTAAGCTAGCAAGCCATCGTTTGTGTTGAAACGCTTTAGAAGCAAAAGAAAATCAGGCTCAGCATATTCGAATCCAGCGCTTTCATGAATCTTATTCGCCATTTCAAGAGCGTTACCTGATGATTGCTTAGTAGTTTGAAGAACGTAGACCAATGGGTCGAATTCATTTCTTTCCAACACATTCATGTTCAGGGTTTTCGCCATGCTGTTCAGGGCGCCCAAGTCTTTCGAACTCTTCAATCTAACAATTACTCGGTCCTGAATTCCTTGAAATGTATCATCTGCATAAACCACAAACGGATTCGCGTAAACAACCTGCGGGTTCTTATTCAATTGAACCAATAATTCTTTTACTTCGTTTGATGATAGATTTACGAGCCGAACAATTGCAACGTCTGGGGCAGGTAGCACATCTTCTTTTGTCAACGATTTTACACCTCTATTCTTAGAAAGGATGTTTGACTTTTCTGAAAATGACAATCCATTCGCAAATCGAACGAGAATTCGATCTTCTGTCTGAGCGAACTCATTTTTACCATCTGGACCGTAGCTATATACCTGTTTGTCTCCAGCAAATACGGTGAATGTGAACAGGAATAATAGGATAGCTGAATAGAGAAAACGTGCTTTCATATGGTTTGATTAGTACGTGAATAACGTAGTGCTGAAATTAATGTAAATGCACTAGTTAGTCCGATAAAATATATAACCGTAAGACAATTATTAATAACTGTTGTGCTATTTATCGATTTTCACAATTCATTTGGTCAGATAACTTTGCGAAACAATATTTGAGATATGGGAAGAGCATTTGAATACCGTAAAGCAGCCAAGGAAAAGCGATGGGGCAAAATGTCTAGAATTTTCCCCAAGTTGGGAAAAGCGATAACCATGGCCGCCAAAGAAGGCGGAGGTGACCCTGCGATGAATGCTTCTTTGCGAACTGCCATTGCCAATGCGAAAGGGCAGAATATGCCCAAGGATAATATTGATGCGGCCATCAAGCGCGCTACAGCTAAGGATGCAAGTGACTACGCAGAGATAAATTACGAAGGAAAAGGGCCGCATGGAGTGCTGGTTTTTATAGAGTGCGCTACCGATAACTCCACGCGTACAGTAGCCAATGTTCGTATGCATTTCAATAAGTTCGATTGTTCGCTTGTTCCAACGGGTTCATTAGAATTCATGTTCAGTAGAAAAGCCGTTTTCGAAATCAATAAAACAGATGAAATGGACGTTGAGGAACTCGAATTGGGGTTAATTGATGCTGGTTTGGAGGAGATTATTGCTGATGATGACACCATTTATATTCATGGAGACTTTACCGAATTCGGTAACCTATCTACAGCTATCGAAAACTTGGGAATGGAAGTAGTGAAAGCCAGTTTGGAGCGTTTCCCTACCCAAGAAGCTGAGTTTTCGGATGAGCAAATGGTTGATATTGAAAAGTTGATTGACAAACTTGAAGATGACGATGATGTGCAAGCCGTTTACACAAACATTGCTTAAATAGCCACTTGGGCGACTACTTGACTTGTGCCTCACACGTATCTTTGGTGCATGTGTTTTCTTGCTCGAATTAAGATTTGTATTCTCGTTTTTGTAGCTATCAGTGTTACGTCCTGCGCCCAAAAAGGTATTCCTGTTTCAGATTGCGAACCACCGAGCCATCAAGTTTGGACTGAACTTCTTCAAGCTAATGTCGATTCTAATGGTTGGGTTTCTTATAAGGATTTTGTAGCTGATTCTGTTCAGCTTAATACGTATTTGAAAACGCTTTCGGATTGCTATCCGAATCCAGATTGGAGCAAGGAACAAAAGCTTGCTTATTGGATTAATGCTTACAATGCATTTACCGTCAAATTGATTGTCAACCATTATCCTGTTGCAAGTATAAAAGACATCAAAAACGGAATTCCATTTATCAATTCGGTTTGGGATATCAACTTCTTCAAGATTGGAGGTGAGAAGATGGATTTGAATGAGATTGAGCATTCCATTCTCAGGAAAGAATTTGATGAACCTCGTATACATTTTGCCATTGTTTGTGCGTCAGAATCATGTCCTAGGTTGTTGAACGAAGCCTATGAAGCAGAAACCTTGGAGCTACAATTGCAAACGCAGGCCATTGACTTTATCAACGATACCAGTAAGAACATCATTGGTATAGAAGAATTACAGTTGTCACAGATCTTCAACTGGTTTGGAAAGGATTTTACCAAGGAAATGAGCCTGGAGCAGTACATTCGAACGTATGTCAAGAATGATTTTGACCCAAAGGCGAAAGTCAACTATATGAACTATGACTGGCTTTTGAATGGAAATTAGATGCTCACTGTTTGTAATGCTACTTGTTCCTCTGGTGTCTTGTGGACAGAAGAATACATCGCTTGATGAAGAGGTGAAAGCACTTTACAAAAACACGGTGCCGATTATTTCTATGGTAGACGCGGAAAAGGCCTCTAGCGCAAATATTTTGGATACGCGCGAACCGGAAGAATTTAATGTCAGTCACATTCCAAACGCTTGGATGGTGGGTTATGACAATTTCGAATTGGATTCCGTTAAGTCAATTCCGAAGCAGGATACGATTATCGTGTATTGTTCTGTAGGCTACCGGAGCGAACGAATAGGAGAGAAGCTACAGGATGCAGGATATACCCACGTATTCAACCTGTATGGTGGTATTTTCAATTGGAAGAATCACGATGGAGTGGTGCTTGATGCATCAAACGATACTACCGAAAGAGTTCACGCCTACAACAAGAGTTGGAGCAGATTCCTTAAGAAAGGAGAGCAGGTTTATTAATTACTTAGCACACCTTGGTGTTTGCTAGACTAAGAAAGAGCAAGGAATTTATGACAAAGGGTTTTTCTCTAGCGTAATCAGGTAATCTTCTTCTCGTTTATTGTAAAAGAATTTCTTGCGAACGTCAGATTCAGACGCTTCATAGAAGTAAGAAACGTGCTCTTCTTTGCTCGTATCCTTTCGGTCAACCCATTTAACGGTATACGAATACTTTTCGTCCGAACGATGCTGAGATTCCAAGTAATCGAGCATCTTCTGAAGTACATCTACCGAGCTTGTACCACGCGTTTGATGTAGCAAGAAAACTGCTCCGCTTCGTCCATTTCGTGTGTACAAATCGAGCATAATGCTGTAATCTACATCGTCAATATCAACGTGGTAATCAAAGTGAACCGTGTTCCGGTTGTCCTCATATACCAAGGTGATTATCTCACCTTCTAAGTCAAAACGTCTTTCCTTCTTTCTCATCTGTGTAATTCATTCAAATTTAGACACTCAACATTTAAACTTCGTTTGATGCAGCACATTTTGTCTAATGTTTATTCGAAAACACCCATACCAAAAAGAGCATAATCGTATTTAACAGGATCCTCTGGATCGAAAGCCCTTAATGAAGCATCTAGCTCTTCTACCGCTTTCCAGTCGTTTTGTGTTCGGTTTAGCAAACCCAATTGGCGTGCATTTCTTCCTGAATGTACATCTAAGGGACACGAAAGAATGGACGTTGAAATTCGATTCCAAAGTCCGAAATCTACTTCTCGGTCATTCGGTCTTATCATCCACCTCAAATACATATTTATTCTCTTCGATGCCGAACCTTTCAGTGGGTCCGAAACATGCTTTTGTGTTCGTTTTTCGTGCTCAATACTGAAGAAAACCTTCTTGAAATGGGCAATTGAATGCATCATATTCACATCACCGTTTTTAATCCCTTCCAGAAATACACCTTCTAACGAATCATACTTAGAGTAGATGTTTTTCAATGCCCGAACGAAGTGTTTGAGGTCTTCCGAATTGAAGGTTCGATGTACAAATCCGTTTAATGATTTTAAGTCATTTTCCGAGTGCTCAGTTACGAATCGGTAAGGCTCGTTCCCCATTCGCTGCATGGCGCTTGTCGCGTTTTTGATGATGGTTGGACGTTGTCCCCAAGCGATGGTTGCGGCAATCAAGCCGCTAATCTCAATATCTTTTTTGTCCTCAAATAAGTGTGGAATGCTAATGGGGTCGAGTTCAATGAAATCTGGGTTGCAGTATTCCCAATACTTTTCTTCTAGTAACTCCTTGATTTCTTGTTGTGTCATTGTTCTCAAAAGTAAATATGAGACGGCAGAAAGCTGAACTCGCGCAACTATATTTGCCATCATGCGCACAGTTTGTTCTCTGTTTCTTTTAGTTGTGTTTTTTGCTTCATGCGATGAGCACAATGACAACTCAGATAAAACCGTTTTTCGATACAACGAAAGCAAAGGAATCACATCATTAGATCCAGCCCAAGCCCGCACAATGGGAAACATTTGGGCTACAACTCAACTGTTCAACGGGTTGGTTCAGCTTAATGATAAAATGGAGGTTGTGCCTAGCATTGCCAACCGTTGGCAAGTAAGTGAAGATGGTTTAGTCTATCGCTTTTTTCTGCGGAATGATGTGGCTTTTCATAATCACGAGCTTTTTGAAAATGGAACGGGTAGGAGGGTGGTGGCTCAAGATTTTCAATACAGTTTTAAACGCATTTTAGATGATGCGACACTTTCTCCCGGTCGCTGGATTTTTAATGCTGTTGATTTAAAAAAGCAAGGTGGATTTCATGCTGTGAACGATTCCGTTTTTGAAATTTATCTCAAGCATAGTTTTCCACCATTTCTCGGGATTCTATCCATGCAATACTGTTCTGTTGTTCCAAAAGAAGTAGCAGAGAAGTTGGGAAAGGATTTTGGACGGAAGCCAATCGGTACAGGGGCTTTCAAATTCAAAGAATGGTATGAAGGAATTAAGCTAGTGCTTCATAAAAACGAAAACTATTTTGAGACCGATAATACAGGGGCTAAACTGCCATACTTAGATGCAGTTGGAGTTTCCTTCATTCCTGATCCGCAGTCGATTTTCTTGGAGTTTATGAAAGGGAATTTTGATATGCTTTCAGGCTTAGAAGACGGTAGCTATACGGACGCACTCATTACTTCAAACGGTAATCTTCAGCCCGAGATGAAGGATGACATTATCATGCTATCTCAACCATTTTTGAATACTGAATATTTGGGATTTTTGCTTCAAGATACGATTGACGGAACTTCAAATCCTTTAAATAACAAGTTGATTCGGCAGGCAATTAACTACGGTTTTGATCGGGTTAAAATGATGCGTTACATCCGTAATAATATTGGTTCGGCTGGAACGCATGGATTTCTACCAACGGGTTTGCCGGGAGAAGAATTGCGCGTTGACGGATACGATTACAATCCTCGGAAAGCGAAACAATTGCTTGCGGAAGCTGGCTTTCCAAATGGTAAAGGGTTACCCGAAATCCCTCTTCATACAACTTCTCAGTATTTAGATTTGTGTGAGTACATGCAACATCAGCTGCAAGAAGTTGGAATTAAGCTGAGAATTGAAGTGAATCCTGGGGCAACACATGGCGCGTTTGTGGCTAATTCGCAAGTACCGTTTTTCCGTAAATCTTGGATTGCAGATTATGCCGATGCAGAGAATTATCTCTCACTTTTTTATTCCAAAAACCTCACGCCAAACGGTCCGAATTACACGCTTTTCTCAAACATTAATTACGACCTTTTGTATGAAGCATCGCTAGCAACAACGGTGGATAGTTTGCGCTATTCCTATTACGCGCAAATGGATAGCATTATAGTGGAAGAAGCACCCGTAGTCGTTCTTTACTACGATCAGGTTCTCCGATTCGTCCACAAAAATGTGTCTGGGTTGACTTCAAACTCCATGAATGGTCTTTCGCTTAAGACGGTAAGAAAAGACTAGTCTTTCTTGCTAAGGAAAGTGGAAACCGCAAAATGATCGGACAATTCATACGGATGAACAGTATGATTAGCTGACGTAAAGTCCTTCGAAAAGAGAATATTATCAATTCGGAAAAAAGGAATTTTTACAAATGTATTTCCCGTTCCCGTTCCACTTGCTGAGAAACTATCTTGCAATTTTGAAGCAATGGTTTGGTAAGCGTAGGAGGTAGGTACATCATTGAAATCTCCGCATAAGACTACCGGATAAGGACATTTGTTCATGTGCGTTTTTACTAGTTCGACTTGCTTGGCTCGCATCTGAAAGCCATTAATCATCATTCGTAAAACGTTTTTTCCTCCATCGACATCCGTAAGCTCCTTGGTCGATAGCAATTCATCTAGCACTGCATATCCTTCATGGCCTAATCGTATGCTTTGTAAATGCAGATTATAGACACGAACAGTATCTTCATTTATCCTTAAATCCGTGTATAAACAAAGGTTTCCGTACGTTCCTTCGAAATCAATTTTCCCTTTGTTGATAATTGGATAACTGCTCAACGTTGCCATTCCCCAAAGCTGTTTCTTATTAAGGTTATCAGTGTAATTCTCAACATGCATATGCTTCAGACTATTCACTTCCAGCAATGTGTCAATGGTTGGGAAATAGCCTGTCTTGTCATGATAAAACTCCTGAAAACAGAGAATGTTAGGTTGCTGATTGAACAGGAAGTCATACATCCAATGGCGTGTATTCTTGTTATTGCTCCAATTGTAATAATCGAACAACCTTACGTTGTAAGTCATCACTTTGATGCCTTCTGAATCAGCTGAAACTTCATTGCTCTTAGATTTGAATTGAACCGTTGCAGCTACGTAATCCCATTTCAGTAGAAGAAAAGCGATATTCAAGAATAGGAACCACTTTCTGCGAAGCAGCCAATAAACGATAAAGAAAGCCGTGATAGCTAGGATAATTGGGTAACCCATAGCAACAAATGCCAGCGGCCAAAATTTCTCTGGACTAATTATTCCGGCTAAGTAGGTTATTGAAAGTGCAATAAGAACGAGGATATTGAGAAACAGCATAAAGCGATCTAATAACTCTCGCTTTTTCAATTTGCTAAGGCTCATATGTCTTTACTCGCTTTGAAAAGGACTTCCTTCTCTTTCTTGGATAAGCTATCGTACCCAGAACGTTTGATTTTTTCAAGAATTGTGTTAATCTGTTCTTGTTTAGATGCTTTGTTCTCGTTGTATTCGTAGTCAGATTTTGGTTTACTATGAACGACCTTGATTTTCTTTTCTCGCTTTGGAAAACCATTCCGAATCCAATAGAGTGGTTTCAGAAAGTCAACGGTTAAATTATTCCCGTGTTTTAATTGCGAAGCAAAAACAAATCCGAAAAGCGCTCCGCCCAAATGTCCGAAGTGTCCTCCAGCGTTTCCACTTGGAATAAGTAAAACATCCAAAACAACAGAAACAATGGCGATGTATTTCAGCTTTACGGGACCGATAAGGATTAACCGAACTACATAATTTGGAGCCGTGGTGGCAGCAGCAATCATAATAGCAAGAACCGCAGCAGAAGCGCCTTCAGCAACAGCAAACGGAGCACTGCCAGAGAAAACAGGAAATGTATTCATTCCTAAAACGAAGAACAATGCTCCTGATAGACCACCTAAAATGTAAGTGCTCAAAAGTTTCTTGCTGTCAAGGAAATTAAGGAAGATGGTTCCGCCAAAATAGAGCCACATCATATTAAATAGAATGTGAAGAAAATCAGCATGGATGAACATGTGCGTAATCAACGTCCATGGTCTGAAAAGCAGCAATTTTGGCGATGACGGAATAGTCAAATAATAGGTGACAAGTCCGAATGTTTCGGCATTTCCTGTGAGGAAAAACAACACACGCAAAATCATTAAGGCAATAAAAATCCCACCGTTGATGTAAATCAACTGCATGAGAATATTTCCTGTTTTAAACTGGAACTTTATGTCATCCAATAAAGCCATCTGCTAAAACTGAGAACCTTTTGTTCTCCAATACTTGATGAGAATGAACCCGAAGACCATTCCACCCAAATGTGCGAAATGTGCTACGTTATCTCCAGCCCGATTACTTACTCCTGAAAATAACTCCATCAAACCATAACCAATAACGAAGTATTTGGCTTTGATAGGCAAAAGGAAGAAAAGATAAATCTGTGCGTTTGGAAACATCATTCCGAAGGCGAGAAGCAGACCGAAAACCGCGCCTGATGCACCAACAGTGGGTGTATTTAGCAACAGGTTGAGTTGGCTTAATCCAGCATCCGAATAGTTCTGTCCTACCTGAAGAATAGCGGAACCTTCAGTTTTCACCATTTCAATTTGGTCAAGACTGAGGTCTTTCATTACTGAGAAAAGTTGAAATTCCATTACGCCAAGATGAATGAAACCAGCACCAAGCCCCGTTACCATGTAGTAGATGAGGAATCGCTTTCCGCCCCAATAATTCTCAATGGCGTTGCCGAACATCCACAAGGCGAACATATTGAAGAAGATGTGATTCATACCTCCGTGCATGAAAATATAGGAGACGAGTTGGTGCGGCCTAAAATATTCTGATTGCGGAATGAAGAGGCCAAGCATTTCTACTAGGTCAATTCCGTAGCGCGAAAGCGCCATGGTAGCCAAAAAGAATAGGCCGTTTATGATAAGTAGATTCTTAACAACTAGTGGTAGAATATTAAATCCTCCTGGTCTTATCTGTTGATTCGACATTTATGCTTTCTCCTTCAAATCGTTCTTAAAATGCTCCCATTATCAAGTTCAAATCCTTGAACGGCAGGTCGAATGTCTTCGCTAAATACTCGTTTGTTACAGCACCGTTGAAAGTATAAACTCCGTTTCTCAAACCTTGGTTAAATCGCATCATATTATTTAGTCCGCCAACGTCTGCCATTTGTAACATCATGGGAGAAAAAATGTTGCTCAGAGCAATGCTTGCAGTTTGCGCTACGCGCGATGCAATGTTTGGAACGCAATAGTGTACAACGCCATATTTTGTAAATGTTGGATGCGCATGATCTGTTACTTCTGAGGTTTCTATGCAGCCACCTTGGTCAATACAAACATCAATTATAACTGAGCCAAATTTCATGTTGCTCACCATTTCTTCGGTCACTAAAATTGGTGCTCTGCCTTTCTTAGATCGAATGGCTCCGATGACTACATCCGCATTTTCAAGTGCATTTGCGAGTATATCTGGATGAATTGTACTTGTGTACAGTCGCTGACCGATGTCGTTCTGCATTCTACTCAATTTCTGAAGCGAGTTGTCGAATACCTTGACAGAAGAACCCAAACCCAGAGCTGCACGAGCGGCAAATTCGCCAACTGTTCCAGCTCCAAGAACAACCACTTCGGTTGGAGGAACACCTGTTACGCCTCCCAGCATCAATCCCTTACCACCGTTGACATTGGATAGGTGCTCGGCAGCAATAAGTATTACTGTATTTCCAGCAATTTCACTCATACAACGAACAAATGGATAACCACCATCCGTATCGCGAATAAAGTCCACAGCAATAGCCGTGACTTGCTTTTTCATCAACTGCTTGAGATAATTTTCTGGATGAACCGAAAGTTGCAATGCGGAAATAAGACATTGCTTCGGCTTCATCAAATCAATCTCTTCCAGTGAGGGTGGGTCAACTTTAAGAATAATGTCAGCTTCGTAAACTTCTTTTGTGCTATACGCGATTTTAGCTCCAGCCTCGCTGAAGTGTCGGTCCTCGTAATGCGCACCTTTACCTGCACCCGTTTCTACAATTACACGGTGGCCGTTGTTTACCAATCTCGCAACTGCCTCGGGTATAAGTGCAACACGATTTTCCTGAAGTGTACATTCGGCTGGAACTCCAATAAAAAGCTCGTGCTGACTTTTGGCAACCTCCAACATTTCCTCTTGCGGCATTAACCCACCTGAAGCTGTCAAAGTGAAAAATCCGCTTTCTTGTCTACTCATTTTTAATCGGTTACAGTTATCAATCTCCGGTCATTTTCTACACGGATGTTTACCATCACATGCTCTGTTGGAATGATTTCCGAAGCCATCTCAGGCCACTCCACCAAACAAAGATACCCACTAAAGAAATAGTCTTCGTAGCCAATGTCATATAGTTCTTCTTCAGATTCAATACGATAAAGGTCGAAGTGATAAACGGGACCAATGGCGCTTTCATATTCGTTGACCAATGAAAACGTAGGACTGCTCACTTCATCTTCTATCCCCAAATGAGCACATAGTTTCCTAATGAGCGTGGTTTTTCCAGCACCCATTTCGCCAGAAAATAGCACAATCTTCTTGTTCGCTGCAAGTGTTTTTATAAACTCACAAGCTGGCTTTAAATCAGAAATGGTAGATGCAGAAAATTCCTTGGTCAAAACGATAGGTTTCGTCTGCTAAGATAACCTACTTTTTGGCTGAACCGTTCTCCTGATGGTAGTAATTCTTAAGAATTGATTCCATTGGTTTTTCGTCTTTGGAAACAGACACAATCTCCAACCATATTTGTTCCGAAATCAACTCCCTAAGGGGCTGTTCATGCTTAGGTATGGAGTTAAACACCTTCAGCAGTTTCTTATCCCAAACCTTGTAATATTTCACCAAATCGTCTGGATAAACCACCTTACGTTTAGTGCCTTCATCAATACCACGGAATGGTTCGCCAATGTTCAAATAACCGTAATCATCCGTCAATTGCTCTCCAGGATGAATATCACGGATGGCAATTTCAAAATCGTAAGCAGTTGTGAGGCAGTTTGAGTTGAAACTGTGGTTCACATAACGACCATTGTCCCAGCACAGCACAAAGTTGCCGTTGTTGTTTCTGAAAGTGTAATAGTCGAGGATGTTCTGATAAATAGGGTCGAGCGCCTGAAATTCAAGCGGGCTGAATTCTCGATCTAATTTATCAAGCGCCCACGTTATGGTGCCAGATGGTATAAATTCGGTGGCTACAATTCCGTAGCCAATCTCATTACTTATGAATTTCAGTTCAGTTTTTGGATGTATCATTTTAACGTTTTCAAGCGCTAAGTTTCGCCTTAATTATAACGTCAAAATTAGATTGGATTTCACATAATTATCAGCCGAATACATTATTGTATTCGGCTGATAATCAATTAGATAAATACAGAAGTCTTACTTACTCCCCAAATGCACAATCGGAATCAAAGTGTTTTCTTTTTTTGAGGGCGGTAGGTTAGGGGAAGTTCATTTACGCTCAGTTCCCTGATTTTTCCTTTGTCAGAGATAATCAAAGGACTGTTTTTCTCCTTTTTAAACTGAAGGAGTTTCTCGTAGGTCTTTTCCAGACCAGCTATAATTCGATCGCGCTTTTCTTTACCTGTTAGTTCAATCTTCATGATAGGTCTGTCTAAGTTTATCCCAAAGAGATTTGTTAAAGATACGTTCAGTATTTGAAACGCTTTCAGCAATGATTTTAAACGGATCACTTGAATTATCAATGAACATCCAATCGGAAACTTTATGCTCGAAAAGATTGAAGAAATTGCGCAAGCCGTTGTGATATCTTCTAATAATAACCTCCTTGGGAATATCATGCCCACCTTCATTTACACGAGTTTCAACCCTCCTTATGGCTAGTTCTGGTGAGTCTAGATAGAAGAAAAGCAAGGTGCTTTGATAGTCCTTTGAATGGGCATCTTCAAGTAATTTGACGTAGCTACGTGTGGCTAGGGTTGTCTCAAAAGCGAAATCAATTCCATGACTGATGTGTCTACGTATACGCTCCAACATAAGTCGGCCAGCCGCAAAATTGGCCGTTTCAGGTTTGAAGGGGGAAAGCCCTTTAGCGATTTCATCAGCATTCACGAATTCTTGGCATTCCAGCATTTCTGGTAGAATCGTGAAGGAAGCAGTTGTCTTTCCTGCGCCATTGCACCCAGCTATTACATAAACGTTATTCAAGATTGTTCGTTTCTGGCTAAATCAAAATCTACTTACTCCCCAAATGCACAATTGGAATCATCATTTCTTCTAATGAAATACCGCCATGCTGGAAAGTGTTTCGGTAGAAATTGACGTAGTAATTATAGTTGTTAGGGTAAGCGAAGAACTTGTCTTCCTTGACGAAGATAAACGACTGGCTCACATTCACTTTCGGTAGATACGCATCATGCGGATTACGTACAGAGAACACATCCTTTTCCTGATAATTCAGGTTTTTCGCCTGCTTGTAACGCAAGTTTGTATTCGTGTTCTTGTCGCCAATCACTTTGCTTGGTTCCTGTACGCGTACCGTTCCGTGATCGGTTGTAATCACCACATTAACATCATATTCTGCAATGCGTTCCATCATGTCTTTCAACGGAGAATGCTCGAACCAACTGAGGGTGATAGATCGGTAAGCAGCTTCATCATCCGCCAACTCACGAATCATCTCCATCTCCGTTCTAGCATGGGAAAGCATATCCACGAAATTGTACACAATAACGTTCAAATCATTATTCATCATGTTCGGAATGGCTTCCACCAATTTCTTCCCAGCCTGATGCTTTGTAATCTTATTGTAGCTGTAGCTTTTACCAAGATTCAAACGTTGCATCTGATCGACAAGAAAATCTTCCTCATACATATTCTTTCCACCCTCATCCTCATCGTTCAACCACTTGTCTTTAAAGCGTCTTTCAATATCAAGAGGAGTGAGGCCTGCAAAAATTGCATTCCGCGAATACTGCGTAGCCGTAGGAAGAATACTCAAGAAAATATCCTCGCTCTCAAGCTTAAACATTTCCAATACCGCAGGCTTTATAATTTCCCATTGATCCCAACGCAAATTGTCAATCAACAGCATAAAAGTTGGCTTTCCGTTTCCAACTCTAGGGGCAACCTCATTCTTAAAAAGCGTGTGAGACATCGTTGGATTGTCATCACTGTTACCATCCATCCAATCGATGTAGTTGTTCGCCACATACTTGAAAAACTGCGCATTTGCTTCGCTCTTCTGCGAGTTCAGAATCTCAGACATTCCATCCTCCTTACTACGCTCCAGTTCTAACTCCCAGTGCACAAGTTTCCGATAAACATTCTTCCATTCTTGGAAATTGAGTCGATCGCCAAGACGCATTCCAATCTCACGAAATTCACGCTGGTAGTTATGGCTTGTAGTCTCTGCAACAAGTCGTTTCGTATCTAAAAGCTTCTTAATCGTCAGCAGAATCTGGTTCGGATTCACAGGCTTAATCAGATAATCCGAAATCTTCGAACCAATCGCCTCCTCCATAATGTGTTCCTCCTCACTTTTGGTAATCATCACCACCGGAACACGCGGATTTTTGTTCTTAATCTGGTTCAATGTTTCCAGTCCAGAAAGACCAGGCATGTTCTCATCCAAAAACACAATATCAAACTCCTGCTCATCAAAAAGGTCAAGGGCATCATCACCGTTCGTAGCCGTTTCCACCTCAAAATCCTTTTCCTGTAAGAAAAGCAAGTGCGGTTTTAGCAAATCAATCTCATCATCAGCCCAAAGTATCCTCAATTTATTCATCTTCTATCTCGTTTTTATCGGGGGTTTCCCCATTCCTACATATGCTGCGCAAATTCCGTCATCGGGTCGGGCTATCCGCTGTATCTTTTCTTTTCAATTCCAATGCCTGAGGTTCTCGAAGGCGGAGGAGTGAAAAGAAAAGTATGCCGCTACTATACCTAACCCACGCTCCGAGCCAAGTTCAGTAGCCATTTCGCTACATCTCAATTCCCGAAGCCAATAACTAAATTCGCACGTTGGCAATTGCCAAATTTAGTACTCTTAACGGGCCATATGGGAATAAAGTATAACAAGCGGAAGATATTCAACGACCCAGTTTACGGGTTCATAACAGTTCCGTATCCCATCGTGTTCGACATCATCGAACACCCGTTTTTTCAGCGCTTGCGCAGGATTAAACAGCTAGGGCTAACACACTTAGTTTATCCTGGGGCGTTGCACACGCGGTTCCACCACACGTTGGGAGCCATGCATCTTATGCAGTTGGCTATTGAAGAACTTCGAGCCAAAGGTTATGAGATTACCGAAGCCGAAGCCAAAGGCGTTACGCTTGCCATTTTAATGCATGATATTGGTCACGGACCGTTTTCTCATGCGTTAGAACACAGTATTGTTTCAGGCGTAACGCACGAAGATATTTCTGCCCTGTTCATGGAGCGTTTGAACACAGAATTTAACGGAAAGCTCGATACGGCAATTGCCATTTTCAACGATAAGTATCCAAAACGTTTCCTTCATCAATTGGTTAGCAGCCAGTTAGACATGGATCGGTTGGATTACCTCAAACGCGATAGCTTTTTCACAGGCGTATCGGAAGGAATTGTTGGTTCGGATCGTATCATTAAAATGCTGCATGTAATAGATGATGAGCTTGCTGTAGAAAGTAAAGGCATTTATTCCATCGAGAAGTTTATTGTGGCTCGAAGAATTATGTACTGGCAGGTTTACTTGCACAAGACTGTTCTTTCGGCAGAAAATCTCCTTATTCGAATTCTTAAACGCGCAAAAGAATTGGCAGAAAGTGGCGAAGAACTATTCGCTACACCTGCGTTTAATGTCTTTCTAAAAGGGAAAATAACCCGCGCTAGTTTTGAGCGAGACCCAGAAATACTGGAGCAATTTGCCGAATTGGACGACTTCGATGTGCTCACTTCTGTCAAGGTTTGGAAGCATCATTCAGACTTCGTTCTATCCAAGCTTTCCAATTTTCTGGTGGACAGGAAGCTACTCAAAATCAAAATGTTTGACGAAGCGGTTTCTGAGCTATATTTGATTGAATTAAGAACAAAACTAGCAGCCGATTGGAACATTTCAATTGAGGAAGCGGCCTATTTCATCTTCACGGACACCATTGCCAATAGTGCTTATAGCTTAAAGCAAGACAGAATTAACATTCTCTTTAAAAACGGAGAAGTGAAGGATTTAACCGAGGCCGCGGATACACTTAGTCTAAGCATACTTTCAAAAGCCGTTGAAAAACACTTTCTTTGCCTACCTGCCCATCTAACAAGCCAACTCTAAACCTGCACTCCAATCGGTAAAACTCTACCTAGTAACGTTCTTTAAATTCATTGCTTTCAAAAAGTAATTGTAAGCGCAAGACGCAAGGCATATTTTGCAAGAAATAGCATAGTTATTTAAGGTAAAATATAACGAAGCGGATTGTGCATTAGAATTACTAACGAAGGGTTTGCTTGATTTTTTAAATATGTCATTGGTTTTCTTCGCATTATCTGGATAGTGCTTAAAAAAACCGCTTTGTCTTTAAGAAAATCAAGTAAATTTTGATGCGAATGGATTTAAATAACGTCACTTGAAACAGGTTCATTAAATTTTACTTTTGCGCGGATGATTTTAACCGCTGGTGTTATTGCTGATATTATAGGTGGCAGCGTTGATGGAGACCCTCATGTACAGGTTAGTACTGTGAGTCCTATTGAGAGCGGTTTTAAAGGCGCCTTGTCGTTTCTGGCAAACCCTAAATACAACGAGTTTATTCTTACTACGGAGGCTTCAGTTGTTATTGTAAAACACGATTTTAAAGCTGACTTTGGCGTTAAGCCAACGTTAATTCGTGTGGCTGATCCATACTCGTGCTTTGCACTTCTATTGCAGAAGTATGATGAAATGAATCGTCCTAAACCAGGAATTCATCCTTCATCCATTATTTCAGATTCTGCTATAATCGGTAATAATGTGACTATTTCTGCTGGAGCGGTGATTGAAGAAAACGCAATTGTTGGCGATGATTCCATCATTGGTGCGCAGGTAGTTTTAGAAAAAAACACCAAACTCGGCAATGGATGCAAGCTGCATGCTGGTTCGAGAGTATTGCATGATTGTATCATTGGAAACAATTGTACGCTTCATGCCGGAGTAACTGTTGGAAGCGATGGTTTCGGCTTTGCGCCATCGGATACGGCCTACAGCAAAATTCCACAAGTTGGAAATGTGGTTTTGGAAGATGATGTAGAGATTGGTTCTAATTCAACCATCGATCGTGCAACAATGGGTTCAACTATTATCCGAAAAGGAGTGAAGTTGGATAATCTGATTCAGATTGCCCATAACGTAGAAATTGGAGAACATACGGTAATTGCCGCACAAACAGGAGTTGCAGGGTCAACCAAAATCGGGAAACGCTGTATGATTGGCGGTCAGGTAGGCATCATCGGCCATTTGAAAATTGGCGATAATGTGAAGATTGCGGCACAAAGCGGTGTTGGGAATAATCTTCCTGATAATTCCATCGTTCAGGGATCGCCAGCATTTGAAGTAGGAAACTACCGAAGGTCGTATGTTTCTTTCAGGCGATTGCCGGAAACCTTGCGTGCTATTGAAACGAAATTGAGAAGTCTTTAGATGAGTTTGAAACAAAAGACAGTAGCTGCCGAATGTGGCGTAAGTGGAGTGGGGTTGCACACAGGTGCAATGGTCAATGTCACATTTAAACCTTCTGAAGATGGACAGATTGTTTTCGTAAGAACAGATCTTGAAAATGCCGAGATTAAAGCAATTTCAGCAAACATTACAAGTACAACACGAGGAACAACCATCGGTGTTGGTGATGCAACTGTAAGCACCATCGAGCATGTGATGGCGACTTTGTCTGCTCTGGAAATCAGCAGTGTAGTTATTGAAATTGATGGTCCAGAATGCCCAATTCTTGATGGCAGTTCAAAAGAACTTTATGCCACGCTGAAAAAGGTAGGTTCAAAGGAGTTGGAAGGCAATCAAGATGTATTGACAATTGATTCAAATATTGAATTCATTGATGAAGAAACAGGAGCTGAGTATTTGATTGTTCCTTCAGATTCGCCTCGGTTTACGGTGATGATAGATTACGGAAGCAATGTGCTGCCTCCGCAACATGCGGTGATGAAGAGCTTTGCTGATTTTGAAGAAGAGATTGCTCCGAATAGAACCTTCTGCTTTTTACATGAGTTGGAATTGTTGCTGGAGCACAACCTTATTAAAGGTGGTGGTTTAGACAATGCGATTGTGTTTGTGGAGCATCCGATGGATGATGATAAGCAAGTAAAACTGGCGAAGCAATTCAATCAATCTGATATTCGTGCTACACAATCTGGTACACTAAACAACACGGAACTTCGTTTTGTGAATGAGCCAGCACGCCACAAACTACTGGATCTTATCGGAGATTTGGTCTTGGTAAATGCACGTATCAACGGACACATTATCGCCACAAAACCGGGGCACGGAAGTAATTCTCGCTTTGGTAAATTCCTTACAGGATTGGTGAAAGAAAACCGCAAGCAGAAAGCTCCGAAGATTGATTTTAACGCTGCTCCATTATTGGATGTGAACGGAATTATGGCAAAACTGCCGCATCGTCCGCCATTCTTGTTCATTGACAAGATTTATGAGCTGAGCGAAACGCACGTGGTAGGAGTGAAGAACGTGACCATGAACGAATATTATTTCGATGGTCATTTTCCGGGAGCGCCTGTTATGCCTGGAGTTTTACAGATTGAAGCCATGGCGCAGGTTGGAGGAATCCTTGTTTTAAGCACCGTTCCAGATCCAGAAAATTATCTCACTTACTTTTTGAAAATTGATGGTGTCAAGTTCAGAAAGATGGTATTTCCTGGAGATACAATTGTATTCAAATTAGACTTAGTAAGCCCAATTCGTAGAGGATTGTGCCATATGAAAGGGATTGCCTATGTAGGCAACGACCCCGTGATGGAAGCCGAGATGGTGGCACAAATTGTAAAAAGAGAGACTGAATGAACCAACCCTTATCCTTCGTACACCCACAGGCTAAAATTGCCGATAATGTGGTTATTGAACCATTTGTAACCATCCACAAGAATGTGGAAATCGGGCAGGGCTGCTGGATTGGTTCAAACGTTACCATTATGGAAGGCGCCAGAATCGGCAAGAACTGCCGAATCTTCCCTGGTGCAGTCATTTCTGCCATCCCGCAAGATTTGAAGTTTGATGGCGAGGAATCGCTGGTAGAAATAGGTGATAACGTTACTATTCGTGAGTGTGTTACTATCAATAGAGGCACAAAAGCAAGCGGAAAAACTGTTATTGGAAGCAACTCCATGATAATGGCATATGTGCATGTTGCGCATGATTGTGTGATTGGAAAAGGCGTGATTTTAGCCAATGCTTGTACGCTTGCCGGACATATCGTTATTGGAGATTATGCCATTATTGGTGGTATGACAGCGTTGCACCAGTTTGTCAGGATTGGGGCACACGCTATTGTTTCTGGAGGTGCTTTGGTTGGAAAGGATGTTCCGCCATACAGTAAGGCTGCACGCTATCCATTAAGCTATTCAGGAGTGAATAGCGTAGGTATGAAACGCAGAGGCTTCTCTATGGAGAAGGCTCGAGAGATTCAGGAGATTTATCGTGTGCTGTTCCTCAAGCATTACAACGTAACACAAGCACTTTCTCAGTTGGAAGCCGAGTTTCCAGTAACAGACGAGCGAGATGAGATTATTGATTTCGTGCGTGAATCCAAACGTGGGATTATGAAAGGATATCAATTCCTCAACGGAAACGGTTCCAAATAAGCATGTCGTCCGCTCAGATTTCTTTGCAGAATGTAGGGAAAAAGTATAACTATGAGTGGATTTTTCGAGGTGTGAATCACACTTTTCAGCAAAATGAACATACTGTAATCCGAGGGGCTAATGGCTCTGGGAAATCAACCTTGCTTCAAGTTATTTTGGGAAGCACCATGGCTTCAGAAGGGGAGCTTTCTTATACCGCAACAGACGGCAAAGAAGTGAAAGTAGAGGAGAACCTTGGTTTGTTCTCATTGGCAACGCCCTATTTAGAGTTAATTGAGGAGTTCACGTTGATTGAAATGTTGGATTTTCATCAGAAGATGGTAGGTTTTCGAGAAGGTTTGACCATCGATTCTATAATTGAAACGCTGTATCTAACCAGTTCTAAGAACAAAGCCATCAAGTATTATTCTTCGGGAATGAAGCAACGCGTAAAGCTTGGTTTAGCCTTGCTGTCTGATACGCCTTTTGTGTTACTTGACGAACCAACTTCGAATCTTGATGCGACCGCCATCGAATGGTACAAGAACTTGGTGGAAGCGAATAAAGACGGACGTATCATCATGGTGTGTTCTAACGACCAGAAAGATGAGTTCAGTTTTTGCGAGAAGGAGCTGAACTTGATGGATTACAAATGATTACTCCTTCTTAAACCCCAACGAAGCCGAATTGATGCAATACCGCAAGCCAGTAGGAGCGGGGCCATCATCAAACACATGACCTAGGTGTGCGTTGCAACGCGCGCAGTGTACTTCATCACGGCTCATTCCAAAGCTTCTATCCGTTGATTGCTCTACGTGATTTTCTACGTACGTATAATAGCTTGGCCATCCCGTGCCGCTTTTGAACTTGGTGTTTGATTCAAACAATTCTAAATCGCAACAAACGCAAGTGTAAGTGCCTTCCGCTTTAGTGTTCCAGTATTCGCCTGTGAAAGCTCTTTCCGTTCCATGCTGGCGTGTTACGCGGTACTGCTCACTACTCAGTTTTTCCTTGTAAAAACTATCAGACTTAACTTGTTTCTGAATGTCAGATTGCGCCCAAGTGGTGGAAGAAAAAAGAAGAATAGCAAAGAATGGAAGTAGCTTTTTCATGATGTCTAAACGTTTTCGAATGGTCAAAGTTCAATAGGTAACTCACATCAGAGGCATTCCTAGATATGACTTCTTTCCTCAGGCTACTCCGAATGACACAACGCGAGGTGTTAATTCATATTGTTTAATACATCAAGCAATTTGCTTGGCTCAGCTCTATTTCTGTAATCTACATCCAGAAACGCGTAGCGAATTTTACCATCCATGTCAATCACGTAGGTTGCTGCCAACGGAAGTTCATCAGTCTCATCGCCATTGTATGCGTGTAGGTTGAACCCTTTCTGGTAGCGGGCTGCTACCACATTGGTTAGTTTGTACACCAAGCCATACTCACGGGCTACCTTATTTCCCACATCGGAGAGAATATCAAAATCCAATTCATGCTTTTCGGAAGTAGACATGCTGCTATCTGGCAGTTCTGGAGTAATCGCTACTAATTGCGCACCTTCCAATTCAAACTCAGATAGTTTCTCTTGCAGAAATGCCAAAGTAATATTGCAATACGGACACCAACCCCCGCGATACCACGTGAGGATAACGGGACCGTCTTCAAGCAATTCTGCAAGGCTTACTTCTTCGCCCACTTGGTTTTTTAGGGTGAATGCAACGGCTTCATCTCCTACGTTTAAAGCGGATTCCAATATGCCCGTTTCTTCTACGGCTCTAAGGCCGTTATCGTAGTCTGCAATTTTGGCGCTATCGGCCTTGGCTAGGAAAAGCTGCTTTTTACCGTTTAGCAGTATACCAAGCGGTGCTTCCTCAACAACTTCGGTTGTTTCTGTTGCTGCTGGTTCTTTTTCGGGCGTTAACGTTTGGCAAGATGCCAAGACTAATAATATAAGTAGGGCAGAGGATTGGCTTCTCATAAAAGGCTTTGATTTTTGTGCTAAGGTAGAATAGGGCTCACATTAATTAATAGGGGGACTAGGCGAAAAGTTTAGCCAAACGAAAAAGGAAGAAAGTAGTATCAGTAACCCATCTAAGGTTAGCCCTAAAGAGCTTTATTTTTGAGTTAAAAGCACCACCCCAACTATAATCCTCATTGGAGTTTTGACCAGTTATTTGGAAAACGCCCATGTTTGCAGATTTCAAGTCGCCTAATTCGCTGCCAGAATTTGCAGCAATGGTTTCCGCTCTCAAGCGCGCATCCAATGTCATTAAGTTAAGGCAAAGAACATTTGATAATTGGCAACTTTTTGCGATGCCTATTTGATCCTAATTTTCTGAGTGATGCCTTTGACTGAAAAGGCAATGGCAAAAAGACCGAGTTATGATTTTGTCTCTGAGAGTACCAGATTTACTCACTCAGACAGGACCAAAGAGCGTTATCGTCTGAGTCCCACGGACTTTACACGCAACCGTAAACTTCCCTTTGAGCAGTTAGTTTTGTGTATGCTCAAATTGCTCAGGCGCAGTCTTCAATTGGAATTAGACAGTTTTTTCAAGGCCATTGGTTCGGGAGTGCAAAGCATTACTGCAAGTGGTTTCATTCAGAGTCGAAAAAAGCTGAACCCCGACCTGTTCTATGATCTGAACGCGCTGATAGCTTCGGAGTATTACATAGGCAATGATGAGAATGTGGCTCTTTGGAAAGGCCGCAGGATATTAGCCGTTGATGGATCCACGGTTGCGCTTCCTGTAAATGAACAGATGATAGCGGTGTATGGCACTCACAACAACCAGAACAAGTCCAATGATGTTGTAATCGGTCGCGTGTCGGTTCTGTATGATGTGCTGAATGATATTGTGCTGGATGGACTTCTGCGACCAATGTCACAAGGAGAAGTAACATTATCGAGAGAACATCTCAAACATGCCAGCAAAGGTAATCTCATCATCTTGGACAGAGCATATCCTTGTTTCCAATCCGCCTATTTGATGCAGAAGAATGGCATCGACTTTCTGTTCCGTTGTAAGACAGATTTTTCCAATGTGGTAAAAGCGTTCCATCATTCTGGAGAAAAAGAGCAGA
>Ga0222662_1000245_pt1 | contig 49998 bp, 39 predicted proteins | sample AntAcemetagen600_FD_179821 | JGI IMG/M metagenome (GOLD analysis project Ga0222662, IMG submission 179821) | Saline water microbial communities from Ace Lake, Antarctica - #600 | ecosystem: Environmental > Aquatic > Non-marine Saline and Alkaline > Saline | place: Antarctica: Ace Lake... | reverse complement strand
ATACGAATGCATCCCAGCAGTTCACCATTGCTGGCATTGGAGCTTGTGTTCCTGTGTTATCCCAAGCACAAGTATTTGGGTTGAACCTAAAATTATCCCAACAGTTTACTGATGCTGGTTCAACATCTTGAGACCCGGTGTTGTCCCAAGCGCAAGTAGATGCGTTGAATACGAAGTTATCCCAGCAGTTTACTATCGGTGGTTGAGGAGCTTGTGCTCCTGTATTGTCCCACGCGCAAGTAGTGGTGTTGAATACGAATGCATCCCAGCAGTTGACCATTGCTGGCTCTGCATCTTGTATTCCCGTGTTATCCCAAGCGCAAGTGGTTGAGTTGAATACAAAAGCATCCCAACAGTTTACCATTGCTGGCTCTGCATCCTGTGTTCCTGTATTGTCCCAAGCGCAAATAGTGGTGTTGAATACAAAAGCATCCCAACAGTTAACCATTGCTGGTTCAGCATCCTGAGTTCCTGTATTGTCCCAAGCGCAAGTAGTGGTGTTGAATACGAATGCATCCCAGCAGTTGACCATTGCTGGCTCTGCATCCTGTGTTCCTGTGTTATCCCAAGCGCAAATAGTGGTGTTGAATACAAAAGCATCCCAACAGTTAACCATTGCTGGTTCAGCATCCTGAGTTCCTGTATTATCCCAAGCACAAGTAGTCGTGTTGAATACGAAGTTATCCCAGCAGTTTACTATCGGTGGTTGAGGAGCTTGTGCTCCTGTATTGTCCCACGCGCAAGTAGTGGTGTTGAATACGAATGCATCCCAGCAGTTAACTACTGGCGGCATTGGACCTTGAACGCAGCCTGACGTTACAGCTAAACTTGTTGTTGCATTATCATTTGAACTACTCGCATTTCCTTGGGAAGCATTTAATGGAGGCGAAGGACAACCTCCGCATAATAAAGGATTTTGAGCAGTGATATAGACAATGTTTCCTGAAATCATATCAGGAACACTCACCACATTACCTCTTACAGTAAGCAAAACATTTCCAACATCAAATGAACCAAAACCGCCACCTGAATTTGTTAAAGTGATTGTGTTTGCAGAACCACTTGTTAAAGTCAACTGATTCCAGCGATTATCGCTTCCTGCAGCAATTCCTAGAATTTCAGCACTGGTGCCAACACTAATCGTAATTCGTAATGAGTTTTCAACTATCGTTCCGTTACCATAATTACCAACAGTAGCACTCAAAATCCCTGTAGAACCTTGAGACACACTTGATGGACTCATTAAAATTCCAATCCCTGGATCTGCGGTTTGTGAATATCCTTCAGATACAAACACAAACACAGCAAAAAACAATAACATTAACCTATTTAGAATACTCACGTGCTTATTGTTTAGAATTGACATTTTCTTAGAGGATTAACTATAATCACAATTATTGAGCTGTAACAACGGTATTATACGTGTTGTTGTAATTCTGACTGTCTGACCCTGATCCATCTACAATTGTAGCTGTAATTGGTTGCGAAGTTTGACTTGGTACATCTATGTTACGCTCTATTGTGAAACCAATAGCTGAAAATGTATTCGCTCCAATTACAACACCTGCTTTTAATGTCATTGTTATAAATAATGGGTTTTCAGTTATGTCCCAATCATTATTATTAACTGAAACACCACCGCCCACATTAGAAGTGCTTGTAGCTGCTCCATAGGAAATAAGAAATGCATTTCCTTTTGCCATTTTTAGAACTACTTGCCCATCTGATGGTCCACCTTCAACTTCAGAGACATTAACAACAAAATCGCTTGTCGATCCTGCAGACGAAAAGCCTAAAGCATCAATGTCGATAGTTGGAGTAAAGTCCGCTAATTCTATAACTGGAGGTGCCGTTGGCGTTCCAGTTGGCGTGTCATTATCATTTGCTGTACCTGAAATATCGGTAACATCAATCCCGTCAGGATCTTGCGCTGTAGCCGTAGCTGAGTTGGTTACATTTCCGGCATCAATATCAGTTTGAGTAATAGTATAAGAAGCAATTGCTATAGACGTTGCGCCAGGAGCTAAAGAAGCAATTGGGCTTCCAGTGATAGGATTGATTATCATTGGGTCAGTTATAACCACATTACTCAAAGTAGTATTACCTGTGTTTTCAATTATAAAAATGTAGGTAATTACATCCCCTAGCATTCCCGTTCCACTTACGATGGCGGTTTTCACCAAGGTAATAGCTGAAGTTTGTGCTAAGGTTGTTACGGTTGGCGTGTCATTATCATTTGCTGTACCTGAAACATCGGTAGCGCCTTCATCTGAAGTAGCCGTAGCCGAGTTGGTTACACCACCTGCATCAACATCATCTTGAGTAATGGTGTATGTTCCTGTGATAACCGAGCTAGAAGCACCCGCTACCAAAGAAGCAATTGGACTTCCAGTGATAGTCAATCCTACCATTGGGTCGGTTACAACGACATTAGTCAAAGCAGTGCTTCCTGTATTGGTTACTTCAAAGGTGTAGGTAACTACTTCTCCTAATAAACCAGTACCAGTTCCGCTAATAACAGCACTCTTAACTAATGCCATGCCTAGAGTTGAAACCACAATAGTAGAGGTTTCCGAATCACAGTTTGTTGGATTACTGACCTCACATATTTGATACGTCAAGCTATACTCTCCTGCTGGTGTATTTGGTGGAACAGTTACTGTACCATCTGGGTTTAATGTAAATCCTGGAGGAACGGTAACTCCTGTTAGAATAACATTTCCTGGGTCTGTTCCTATAACTACTGGATTGCCATTTAAAATGTCATTTGAAGTTAACGAAGTTGTAGTTCCGCCTGTTGTTCCATTTACTGGGCCAGTAATATCTTCTACTGCATCTATACCTGGAGCTCCAACCACAATAGTAGAAGTTACAGCATCACAATTTGCTGGATCACTGACCTCACATATTTGATACGTCAAGCTATACTCTCCTGCTGGTGTATTTGGTGGAATAGTTACTGTACCATCTGGATTTAATGTAAACCCTGGAGGAACAGTAACTCCTGTTAGAACAACATTTCCTGGAGCTGTTCCTATAACTACTGGATTGCCATCTAAATGGTCATTTGAAGTTAACGAAGTTGTAGTTCCGCCTGTTGTTCCATTTACTGGATCAGTAATATCTTCTACTGCATCTATGGCTAAACTCACCGGAGGATCAAAGCAGAGTTCATCATTATAAACTGTACCTGTACTAAATCCAATTGCTCCACCTGTAGAAAGCATTCTTCCTTCTACACTTGTATTTGCTCCTGCAGTACATGCTCCGCCATGCGAAATAATCGTTCCTTTCATATAGGTGAAAGTTCCAATAGAAACAGCACCAGTGGCAACTCCGGCACCACCAATCCAAAAGATATTACAACGCCTTGCGCCATTAACCAAAATCACTCTTGATTGTGCCGCTACAGAAAACGCCCCCCCAATTTTAAAAACAAATATTGCATTGGGATCATTTTCACCGTCTAAAGTGATAGATCCTGCTAAAGATCCTGCTCCAGCAATAGAATAAACTCCAGCCGTTAGCGTTTCTCCAAGTCCAAAGGCTGCCGGGTGCGCAAGAAGTACTTCAGGTAAAACACCCGGATCCGAAGGCACTGTATTTGGTAAAGCCATAAGCTTTATATAAGCGCTATCTAAATCTATTACGGCTTGCGCTGTAACAACACCTGGAGTATAAAAAGCTCCTTCGGTGGCCTCCCCATTCGTATGAGTTGAAGTTAAAAAACCACTTATAGCACCAGCATTTGTACCAATAGCACCAACTATTCCAGATGTAGCAGCATTTGCTACGGCACCAGCGCTAGTAAAAAACGCAAACTCCTTAAGACTTCCTAAAACATCAACAGCAGGAGCAGAATTACAGTCACCAATACAATTTATTGAAATGCTGCTAGGACCAACCGGCATATCTGCCACGCAACCAGCTGCAATAGTTATTGCTCCTTCTGAGGTAAGCAATCTTCCTTCTACGGTACTACCCACACCAAGAGTAACGGCTCCGGGGTGTGCAAATAAAGTTCCTTTTATAACACATGATGTTGCCACAGAAATGGCTCCCTGAGAAATCCAAAAAACATTAGCCGCTTGTGTTCCACCAGCTAAAATAATTTCAGAACCTACTCCTACCGTAAATGCCCCTTCAAATTTTATTATAAATACAGCATTAGCGTCTCCACCTCCATCAAGAGTAAGAGCACCACCTAAAGAACCAGCGCCACCTATAGAGTAAACACCAGGGCTAATCGATTCTCCTCCTCCAAAAGCTGGAAGATGAGTGCTAGGCTCGGTAACGAAAATATCGTCAAGATGAATATACACCCTAAGCAAATCTATTCTACCCTGAACTGTTACAGAGTCATTATTGTATACTATACCAGCATATCCGTTTGCTGTATCAAATCCAGCACCACTAATTATTCCAGCATTTGTTCCGGCATCGCCTGTAACTATTCCTGTATTTGTGACTGCTCCAACTCCAGCAAAAGCTTCAAAAGAGGAAAGCACTCCAAATTCAAGAGTTTGACTAAACGTTCCACTTGAAAACAACAATAATGCAGTAGCTGTTATACAGATTGAGGTAAAATTTTTCATAATGATTTGGGTTTGTACGTTAGTAAGATACTGGTGGCTATAAGATAAGAATTGGTTTCAATTTTGTAATAAGCGTGATGTCGATTGACGTGCGGTACGGGTAAAAGAAGAATTAGTTATCATTTTTCGACCATAGACACAATAATAAAGTAAGTGCGCTAAGTTGCTAATAATCAATTTTTTAAGACTTTACGAAGATATGTAAAAGAGAACAACACTAAACTAATGTCAATAAAGGGTTCGTTATTTTCGACCAATGGCAAAAAAGGAGGTGGGTCGTCTACAACAGCGAGTGAAAAAAGCAGGGTTCCAATTGCCCAAGGAGCCTACGCTTAACGAGGGATGTCATTGAACTTTGATTAGCGTTAGTATTCTGTTTTCCAAGGTTAAAGTTCCAGAGTCTGTCCTACACCTAACCTCAATAGCCTGACCAGCAGAAACTGTTGCTATTGCATGTAGACTTATGTCTGCTGTATTAATACTGCTTGTTCTCGTTCTGCTTGAACCTGGCACTAAAACGCCATTTTGGTAAATGCTAAATGTGCCAGAGGAGGCACTAGCTCCCGGTGGATAAATGGTACCGTTGACAGTTACCGTACCAAAACCCGTAATAGCTCCATTATTTGTCCCTACGTTCCCTGTAATATTGGAGCTACCAGTATTGCCAAGGGCACCAGCGCTTGTAAACATGACAAAAGTGCTCAACACGCCTAAATCGAGATAAGTACATCCGTAAGGTGCGGTTATAGTTGACCCATTAATAGAAGCAGCGCCAGTAGTAGAAAATAATCGACCTGTTATTGAACAGCTAGCCCCAGCAGAAACCGCTCCATTATTGGCGATAAGAGTTCCATGCATCACAGTTGAAGCACCCAAGGATGCAGCACCTTCGGCTACCCAAAATACATTACAAGCAGATGCTCCATTGGCTAATATAATGGATGCGCCAGCGCCAGTTGAAAAAGCGCCCGCAAATCTGAAAATAAACACAGCATTAGGGTCGTCCAGTGCATCTAAAGTTAAAGCTCCTGCTACAGACCCTGCTCCTCCAATAGTGTAAATTCCTGCATTAAGCGTTTCTCCACTACCAAAGGCAGGTGTGTGTGTAGTATTGGTTGCCGCAACACCATTTAATGTATTATAAGCAGTGATTAAATCTGAAGCTCCCTGAGCAGTTATGTTGCCAGAAGCCACCATTTTATAAGCACCGTTAAACATGACCGCATAGGTTCCTGCTCCAGGAGTAAGGCTCATGCCGGTTGCTAGTGCATCTACTGTTGCAGTAGTTGTAACAATCGACTCTGCGGTGGCAGAGCTATGGTCAGTGCCCGCACTTGCCCCAACAACTCCAAGAACTTGCCAGCCTGATTCGTAAAAATTAAACGCCCCCGTGGTAATGTTGAAAACTAATAACCCTTCTGCTGGAGAAACAATAGCATCTCTTTCCGTGGTTGTCATCCGCGGAGTTAACATTCCCTGACTAGTGGATTTTAATTCAAATATGGAGGATGCATTAGGCGAGCTATTATCGGCACTGATGCTAACACCTTGGGCATTTGAAAGAGCAGGAAGCAGCATGAAGGCTCCAAGACATAAAGAAACAAGGGGCTCTCCCCAACTGTTAAGGTTAAATGGTATAAGTCTTGGCATCAGTATTTAATTTTTGTGCGTAAATGAGATTTAACTGTTGAAAAACGTTGTCCTTAAATAAGATAAGGATTGGTTTCAATTTTGAAGTAAGCGTACTGCAAATTGATGTGGAATACGGGTAAAGGAAGTATTGGTTATCGTTTTTCGACCATCGACACTATGAGAAGTAAGTGCGCTAAGTTGCGACTAATCATTTTTTTCAGAGTGGACGAAGATATGTAAGGTAGAGCAACCCTAGACTAATGTCGATAAAGGGTGCGTTATTTTCGACCAATGGCAAAAAAGCAGGTAAGTCGTCTACAACACGCGGGTGAAGGGCGTAGGGTTCCAATTAGCCAAGGAATATGCTTAGCGAGAGGAATCATTGAACCTTGGTTAGCGTTAGTATTCTATTCCCCAATGTTAAAGTTCCAGCGTCTGTCCGCCATCTAACATCAATGCTCTGACCAGCTGCAACTGTGGCTATTGTCTGTAGATTTATGTCTACTGTACTCAAACTGCTTGTTCTGGTTCTAATTGAATTAGTAACTAAAACGCCATTTTGGTAAATGCTAAAGATGCCAGAACAAGTACCACTACCAGCTTCATAAAACGTTCCGTTAACGGTTGCCGTCTCAAAGCCGGTAAAAACACCACTATTTGTAGCTAGGTCGCCTGTAATATTGGAGCTACCGGTATTACCAACGTTTCCAAAGCTTGTAAACATGGAAAAATCACTTAATATTCCTAAATCGAGATTTGTACAGCTGGTAGGTATGGTTAGCGTTGACCCATCAATAGAAACAGCTCCCGCAGTACTAAATAATCGCCCTGTTATTGAACAGCCAGCCCCAGCAGAAACCGCTCCGTTATTTGCAATAAGAGTTCCATACATTACACTTGAAGCACCCGTAGCTATGGCTCCTTCGGCTACCCAAAATACATTACATGCAGATGCTCCATTGGCTAATATGATGGCTGTACCAGCACTAGTGGAAAAGCCGCCTCCAAATCTGAAAATAAATACAGCATTAGGGTCGCCTAGTGCATCTAAAGTTAAAGATCCGGCTACAGATCCTACCCCTGCAATGGTGTAAACGCCTGCGTTAAGCGTTTCTCCACTTCCAAAGGTAGCCGCGTGTGTAGTATTGGTGGCGGTAACACCATTTAATGTATTGTACGCAGTAGTTAAATCTGATACTCCCCGTTCGGTTCTGTCTCCCGAAGCTGTATAAGCACTATTGAACATGGCTACGTAGGTTCCTGCTCCAGGAGTAAGGGTCATTCCGGTTGCCACTGCATCTACTGTTGAAGTAGTTGTAATACTTGAACCTGCATCAACAGAGCTATAAACACCTGTATTGGCTAGCACAAAAGCAGTAGTAGCCAATTGAGTGGTACTTGTTCCTACTGCAGCAGTTGGCGCTAAGGGAATTCCAGTAAAAGTAGGAGAAGCTGAATAAACGGATGTACCCGATCCTGTTTCATCAGTCAGTGAATTTGATAATTGGGTAGGGGCGATGCTGTTTGCTGCCGTGCCGTAAAGTGTTCCAGAGACTGGCAATGTAATCGCTGTAGTTGCCGTTGTTGTTATCGTAGTGGCAAATGAACCGGGGAGTTCAAGTGTTGCTGAGTTATTGTTGGCTATTCCTGTACCTCCATTTATAGGTAATATGATGTCGGGAACGGGACCTCCAATAACTTGCCAGCCTGTTTGGTAAAAGTTAAAAGCTCCGGTGTTGGTATTGTAAATTAATAGCCCATCTGCTGGAGAAACAATAGCATCTCTTTCTGCCGTTCTCATTCGAGGAGTTAACATTCCCTGACTAGTAGATTTTAATTCAAGTATAGAGGATGCATTGGGTGAGCTATTATCGGCACTGATGCTAATGCCCTGAGCATTTGAAAAAGCAGGAAGCATAACTAAACCCCCAAGACATAAAGACACAACGAAAAACCCCCAACCCCCAAGACTTAAAAGTGCATGTTTTGACATTTATTTCTTTTAGTTTCTACGTGTTTAACGTACGGTGTTTTACACTTCAGGGTTACGATAACGAAACATTAAATTGTGCTGGCTATCGCACCTGAACATAAAAAGAAGGACGATTAAAGCCCCAAACTCCAAGACTTAAAAGTGTATGTTCTGACATTTTCTTTGTTTTAGTCTCTAGGTATCTCGCGTACGAACTTTTACGCTTTAGGGTTACGATACCGAAACATTAAATGGTACTGTTTATCACGTCTAATACATAGATTGCTGTCTAAATTGCATCAATAATGACTCGCTATTTAAATTAACAAGCCACAGTTGGTTTAGTGGCTTAAAGCAGACGCCAACATAATTTGGTTGCTACGGAGAAGTGACTTTTTTCAGCAGTCGTAAAATCACTTTACGGGAATTTGCCTTGTCGTTAGGGATTTGTTCGCGAGAAATTTTATGAGTGATGAATCTGTTACTTTAGATTCTCTTTGAGGCAATGAATCAAGCGTTGAAATAACCGTGGTATGGAAAAAGGTTAATTCTGAATTCACTTCGCCATTCTAATCCAATTGAATGACTGTCCGCTTTCAAGCCAATACTAACAATTTGGGTAGCCGTTATCGCATGCTTTACCGAAATTTAGCAGTCTACCTTTTCACTCACAGAATTCATAATCTGTGCATCATACCTCTCACCGTAAGGAATTTTGAAAATAACGGCTGCAATAATCTCTCCTCCGGTTTTCCTCCAACCATCGAGGAAGTCTCCGCTAAACGGAGTGTCATTGAACTTTGGTTAGCGTTAGTCTTCTATTACCCAACGTTAAAGTTCCAGTATCTGTCCGCCACCTAACATCAATAGATTGACCAGCTTCAACTGTTGCTATTGCTTGTAGCGTTAAGTCTACTGTACTCAAACTGCTTGTTCTGGTTCTGCTTGAATTAGCTACTAAAATGCCATTTTGGTAAATGCTAAAGATGCCAAAAGAAGGGCCGCTACTGGTGCTCGGATCATATATCGTACCGTTAACAGTTGCCGTACTAAAGCCAGTAATAGCACCATCATTTGTCCCTGTGTCGCCTGTAATATTGGAGCTACCGGTATTGCCAACGGCACCAATGCTTGTAAACATGGCAAATGTGCTTAATATTCCTAATTCGAGATACGTACAGCTGGTAGGCATCGTTAAAGTTGATCCATGGATATTTACAGCTCCAGTAGTACTAAACAACCGGCCTATTATTGTACAGCCAGCCGCAGCAGTAATTGCTCCGTTATTGGCAATAAGAGTTCCTTTCATTGCCGTTGTGGCAGCCATGGATATAGCCCCTTCGGCCATCCAAAATACGTTACAAGCCGATGCGCCATTGGTTAATATGATGGATGCGCTAGCACCAGTCGAAAAAGCGCCTCCAAATCTGAAAATAAACACAGCATTAGGATCGCCTAGTGCATCTAAAGTTAAAGATCCTGCCACAGATCCTGCCGCTCCAATGGTGTAAACTCCTGCATTCAGAGTTTCTCCACCTCCAAAGGCAGGAGCGTGTGTAGTATTGGTGGCGGTAACACCATTTAATGCATTGTAAGCAGTGGTTAAATCTAACACTGCCTGTATAGTTGTATCTCCAGGAGCCACCACCGCATAAGCACTGTTAAACATGGCTAAATAGGTTCCTGCTCCAGGGGTGAGTGTCATTCCGGTTGCCACTACATCTACTGTTGAAGTGGTTGTAATACTTGAACCTGCATCAACAGAGCTATAAGCACCCGTATTGGCTAGCACAAAAGCAGTAGTAGCCAATTGAGTAGTATTTGTACCTGCTGAAGCAGTTGGTGCTAAAGGAGTTCCTGTAAAAGTAGGAGAAGCTGAATAAACGGATGTACCCGATCCTGTTTTATCTGACAGTGAATTTAACAATTGAGCAGAGGTAATACTGTTTGCTGCCGTGCCGTAAAGTGTTCCAGAGACTGGCAATGTAATTGCCGTAGTTGCCGTTGTTGTTATCGTAGTAGCAAATGAACCGGGGAGTTCGAGTGTTGCTGAGTTATTGTTGGCTATTCCTGTGCCTCCATTTATAGGTAATATGATGTCTGGTACGGGACCTCCAATAACTTGCCAGCCTGCTTGGTGAAAATTAAAAGCTCCGGTTGTGGTATTGTAAATCAACAATCCATCTGCTGGAGAAACAATAGCATCTCTTTCCGTGGTTGTCATCCGCGGAGTTAACATTCCCTGACTAGTGGATTTTAATTCCAGTATGGAGGATGCATCAGGGGAGCTATTATCGGCACTGATGCTGACACTCTGGGCATTTGAAAACGCAGGAAGCATGACAAAAGCTCCAAGACATAAAAGCCCAAGGGTAATTTTCCACACTCCAAGACTTAAAACTGTATATTTTGACATTTTTTATTTTCTACGTATTTCACTTATGATATTTTACACTTCAGGGTTACGATGACTAAACATTAAATTGTACTGTCTACATCACATGAACACAAAAGGAAATACTACTAAAGCCCAACCCCCAAGGCTTTAAAGTGTATGTATTGATATTTCTTTTTTATCATATACGTATTTCACGTACAAACTTACGGACTTTTACGCTTCAGGGTTACGATGAATAGATAAATTCCGGTGTTTTGCCTACAAAATCAATCCTATTCTTAAAGGGATTTTTGCTGCCAATATGTTGATTAACAAGGGACTTCAGATGAGGAGGCTCCAACCAAAAAGTAACCCCTACGCTTTACGATAGGTGCTATTGAACATTGGTTAGCGTTAGTGTTCTATTTCCAAATGTTAAAGTTCCAGAACCTGTCCGCCATCTAACATCAATGGCCTGACCAGCCGCAACTGTTGCTATTCCCTGTAGGGCTATGTCTACCGTGTTTATGTCGCTTGTTCTGGTTCTGCTTGAATTTGCAACTAAAACACCATTTTGGTAAATACTAAAAGTGCCATTTGAAGCACTAACTACGGGAGAGTACAACGTCCCGTGAACAGTTGAGGTACCAAAGCCAATAAAAGCACCACCATTAGTCCCTAAATCGCCTGTAATGTTGGAGCTACCAGTATTGCCAACACCGCCAAGGCTTGTAAACACAGAAAACGTACTTAATACTCCTAAATCGAGATACGTACAACCGGTAGGTATGGCTAAAATTAATCCATCAGTAGCGACAGCTCCTGAAGTAGTAAATAGCCGACCTGTAATGATGCAGCCGGCCCCAGCAGAAACTGCAGCACTATTGGCAATAAGAGTTCCTTTCATTAATGTTGAGGCACCTAGGCTTATAGCGCCCTGTGAAATCCAAAATACATTACAAGCAGATGCTCCATTGGTTAGTATAACGGATGCACTAGCGCCAGTTGAAAACGCGCCTCCAAATCTGAAAATAAATACAGCATTAGGGTCGCCCAGTGCATCTAAGGTTAAAGTACCTGCTATAGATCCGGCCGCTGCAATAGTATAAACTCCTGCGTTAAGTGTTTCGCCACTTCCAAAGGCAGGAGCGTGTACGGTATTGGTTGCCACCACGCCCATCAATGCATTGTAAGCAATGGTTAAATCTGTTGCTCCCTGTGCCGTTATGTTCCCAGGAGACAAAGTATAAGCACTGTTAAATGTGACTTTGTAGGTTCCTGCTCCAGGAGTAAGTGTCATTCCTGTTGCCACTACATCTACTGTCGAAGTAGTTGAAATAGTTGCATTTGCATCAACAGAGCTATAACCAGCCCCCCCATTAGACTCAATAATTTGCCAGCCTGATTCGTAAAAATTAAAAGCCCCTCTCGATGCATTATAAATTAATAATCCATTTGCTGGAGAAACAATAGCATCTCTTTCTGCTGTTGTCATCCGTGGAGTTAACATACCTTGACTGGTAGATTTTATTTCAAAAACTGACGATGCATCAGGAACAAAGGCTGCAGCAGCCAAACCTAACCCTGCAAAATTTGGAACGGCAGTGTCATTAATATCTTGCGGAGTTGCTAGTGTTACACTTCCGGCAGTATTGGTAATTGTAATTTGATTTGAAGTGCCATTAAGAGCAGCACCAACCGGGGTTGCGCCTGTTGAACCAATTAAAAGTTGTCCGTCTGTTAGTGCAGCTGCTTCTACAATTGCTCCGCCAGAGGAAACTATAATGCGATTATCGTTTAATGCTGTTGATGAATTGGTTCCTCCGTTTGCAACAGGAACTACTCCTGTTAACGAAATATCAGGAGTTGCACCTCCTGATGAAGCTAATGGCGCACTGGCAGTAACGCTGGTTGTAGAACCGCTTCCGGTACCAACAGGAGTCCAAGCCGGAACTGCCGGCACTCCTGAGTTATAATTAAAAGCCTCGGTGGTGGTATTGTAAACTAATAATCCATTTGCTGGAGAAACAATAGCATCTCTTTCTGCTGTTGTCATCCGTGGAGTTAACATACCTTGACTGGTAGATTTTAATTCCAGTATGCTGGATGCATTAGGAGTACTGTTATCGGTGTTGATGCTAACACCCTGAGCATTTGAAAGAACAGGAAGGACCACAAAAGCACCAAGACATAAAAGCCCAAGGGTAATTTTCCACACTCCAAGACTTAAAACTGTATGCATTGGAACTTATTTTTTTTTGCCCATACGTGTTTCACGTACAAATGTACGAACTTTTACGCTTCAGGGTTACGATAACGAAACATTAAGTTGGGGTTTCTATGATTTTTGAAGACAAAATGAAGCACGAATAAAGATCAAATCCCCAAGGATTATAAGTGTATGTATTGACATTTATTTTTTTAGCCTATACGTATTTAACGTATAAAGGCACGAACTTTTACGCTTCAGGGTTACTATGACGAAACATTAAATTGTGCTGTCTATAACACCAGAACATAAAAGGAAGCACAATTACAGCCCCAAGGGTAATCTCCCACACTCCAAGATTTAAATGTGGGCGTCTTAATATTCGTTTTTACTTGTATCAAGCATAACATTTTAAAAGGTACGGCCTTTAAGTTGGATAAGCCGCGACTAATCACCACAATTGGTCTTGCTTAAGACTACAACTCAAATAATAATTTGTATTTCAAAGAGATTGCCTGATATACAAGCCTATATTTCTAATTACTGGTCCCGTTAAGCTGGTGACCAATAGCTACATATATGACAAAACATCTTCAAGTCATCCTAGAATTACAAGCACTTACTATTGAATCTACATCAGGTGACATTGCTATTTTGAATCCAGAAGGGAAGTGTTTCTATATGAATGATGCCCAAGTGAAGCAATTTGGTTATGAATCTGCTGATGAGCTAATGGGTAAAAGCTGGGAGATATTCTACAAGCCTGTTGAAATAAATCGTTTTGCTAAACTGATTTTCCCAACCGTAGAAGTAGAAGTAGAAGGCACTTGGCGTGGAGAAACGCTTGGCTTAAAAAAGAATGGCGAAGCTATTTATCAGGAAATAACTCTTTCTCGACTGGATGATGGTGGGCTTATTTGCGTAACTCGAGTTTTAGACGACTTGAAACACCTGGAGCGCCAACTGCAGATTAGAAATCAGCAGGTGTCTTCCATCATAAAAAACGTAAACGCTGGTATTCTTTTAGAAGACAATCAGGGCTTTTATTGCGGTTAACGAAGAGTTAAGCGCTATGTTTGATGTGCAAATAAACCTTGATGATTTGAGAGAAACAGTGTGCAGGTCTGTCGTAAAGTATGTAAGTCATAGTACCCTGATTCCGAAGAGTTTGTTGTAAGAATAGTCAGCTGTATTGAAGGGCAGGTGCCTGTTTTTAATGAACTAATATCATTAAAAAATAACGCTTTTCTGGAGCGCGATTTTTTACCTTTGGTGGTTGATAACCAACAGCAAGGCTTTACAAATATGCTACTGAACATGAGTGCACCAAACAAAGCCTAGAACGCTTGGTTGACTATGAGCAAGAACTGAACGATATGCGCTCTAAGCTGGTACCTACCATGTCGCATGAATTCAAAAAGCCGATTATCAAAACCCTAAGCTCCATTCAGTTACTGCAAGGGCAATTTAAAGGCGCAAAGAAGCATTTGTGTTCAAAGGGTTTAGACCACATTGTTTCTGAACTTGAAGGCTTGAATAAAGGCGTGTCGAAATTGGTGAACTACGAAAGCTTGTACGACCGTTCAGAGGCTAAGTTCAAATGCGTAAATGCAAAAAAGCCTCATACATAACTACCTACATTATCATTACAAACTTTTTCTACTTAGCGAGAAGTTCGTCATAGAAGACACCTGTGAGGAAGAGACCGTAAATGTGAATCTTGAGTTGTTTAATCTTGCCTTTAAGAACATAATTGATAATGCGCTGAAGTATAGTGCGAGTAATGATGTAATACGGGTAACCACAAAAGTTGAAGATGAATCTGTAGTCTTTTCGGTGTACAACCCGCTTACCGTAGCAATTAAACCAGATGTACACCAGCTAGGAATCCCACTTTACAGAGCCAATCCATCTGATGGTAGAGGCTTGGGGCTTGGATTGGGTATAGTAAAACACGTTGCTGAAATGCACAATTGCGAACTCAATTATTATGTTACAGACATGGAATTCGGTATTTCACTCCGATTTGCCGCAATTTAAAAGAACTTAAGATTTGGAAAAAGACAAGGTTATTATTATTGAAGACGAACCAATACTTCGTAATGCGCTGGTATCGGTTATCAATCAATCAAGAAATTTTATTGTTGCCGGAGAGTATGCTACCGTAAAGCCCGCTATTAGTAGAATTGCTGAATTCGCTAGTGTGATTATACTAATGGATGTGCATTTAGAAGAAGGCAGCACAGTAGACCACATAAATTCAATTAAGAGACAGAATCCATACAGTAAGGTTCTTATGCTAACATCAGATGCTTCTTCTGCAACAATATTAGATTGCTTTAGAAGAGGGGCAGATGGCTACTTACTAAAAGAAGATGCCATGATAACCATTGGCACCTATCTAGAGAGTGTGTGCAAGTACGAATATGTGGTAAGCCCGGACATTTCGAATACGCTGATACATTTCATTAACCAGTTAGATATCAAAAACGTATCTCCAGATCGCGACAACACAAAAAGATTGCAACAACTTACCCGAGCCCAGCGGGCCGTTTATCGAGAATTGCTTACAGGAAAGAACTATCAGGAAATAGCTGAAATTATAGGGATATCTAAAAACACGGTTGGTCAGCATATACAACGTATTTACAAAACTTTTGGTGTAAATAGCAGAACCGAACTTTTGGTTGGGCCACAAGACTAGTAGTCTTGATTTTAATCCGATTTATCTACTAATAGTATTGAATTTATGCATCTGAAATCGCTCTTAGAGCAGACCAAAGAACTGCGTGCAGATTTGAATAACCACTCGGTTTATGCATCATTGAATAACCTCAGCAACATTGGCCATTTTATGCACTATCATGCCTTTGCCGTATGGGATTTTATGTCATTGGTAAAGTACTTGCAACGCACATTTACTTGTACCTCTTTACCATGGGTTCCTCCAAAGAATGCATCTGTGGCCCGTTTTATAAATGAAATTGTACTGGCAGAAGAGTCTGATGTAATGCCCAATGGCGTATCTACATCTCATTTTGATATGTACCTATTGGCTATGGAAGAAGTACAGACAGACACTTCTCACATTAGAGGTTTTGTAAATGCCGTAGCCAATGAAACAAGACCAATGACCACTGTTTTAGAACAGATGGAACTAGACGAATCAATTAAAAAGTTCTTGAATTTTACATTTAGCACCATTGAGTCTGGCAAAGACCATTGTGTAGCGGCCACCTTTGCCTTTGGCAGAGAAGATATTATTCCGGAAATGTTTATGAATGTGGTGCGCAATCTTGAGAACAACGCAGACGTACCAGCTTTCAAGTATTACCTAGAAAGACATATTGAGTTGGATGGGGATGAGCACGGACCTATGGCGCTTGAAATGATGAGTGCCATTTGCGCTAACGATGCTCAAAAATGGCAAGAAGCTACAGATACCGTAATTGAAGCATTGAAACAACGTATTTCTTTTTGGACCAGTATTGAACTTAGCAATCCGAAGCTACTGAGCAACGCTTATAAATAGGCTCAGAGAAACCCAAATTATAACCAATTCAAAGATCAAATAGTTGCCGGAAACCTTGCTAATCATGGGGGTGAATCGGATGACTTCATGTTCAACTGTACCGTAATACTGACTCAGGTAGATGATCATTATGTGATACAATCGACCAATCGAATCAAGAAAGAAAATAGCCAAGCTAGAAGAGCGGCTGAAAAAAGTGAAGTCGGTGATGATGAAAGCCTAATAGGGCCTTATGCACATGTTCTACTAAGTTACAAAAGGTCCATTAAAGGATTTCTAAGGGTTCGAATTTTCTCCTTTCGGCCTCATTGGTTAAGCTTTTAAAGTCCCTTCTGATAAATACTTAGAACCAATGCTAGGACTATATCTCCTTGTTGAAGTAATTCGCCAGCAGAGTATTTCTGAATAGAACGGTCTGGCTCCACAGATTAGGTATTGGCTCATAACTCCGACAACTGAACAGGTGCGAATAAATCCCAGGTAATGCCAATGGTCGCTTGGTGTCTGCTATACACAAAGCGCTTTTACCCAATGAAATGGGTAGTAGGTTGCTGGGTTTTATTAGCACGTCAGCGTTTATTCTAGAACCGAATATATTGAATCCAACCGAGGCTTAACGATAGGCTGTAAAGTGAGGGTTTAGGGCTAAGAGTTAACTGCTCCAATGTGTGATTTATGTAACCCTTTCCATTAAATGTGTAATGCATTGAGCCGTTGAATTGTGGACGTTTGTGCTATACGGAAATTCACTTAACCAAATAAAATTATGATGAATTACCACACATATCACTTTGTAGGAATGCACTTTATATGGTGGGTTTTATGGGTGTTTTAATTAGCCTACATTTTTACTGCTCCGTACAATATCCGGGACAGCAGATTAAAAAAGACACGCCACTTGAAACACTGAAGAAACGTTTTGCCTCTGAAGAAATGGATAAGGAGGAGCACCTGATAAAAAAGAACAAATGATTATTCAATTGAACACCGACAATAATATAGATGAAAACGAGATGTTGGAAGTGTTTGTAAATACTTCCATCACGGATGAACTGGCCCGATTCAAAGACAATATAACACGTGTAAAAGTGCATCTTTCAGATAAGAGTGTAGACAAATCTGGAATGAAGGACAAACGCTGTATGCTGGAAGCCAGTTTGGGAAACAGACAACCCATTGCTGTTGTATGTAATTCAGATACTATTGAACATGCTCTGTTTGATACGCTTGAAAAACTAAATGTTTTTATGAAAACAACAGAGAGTAAACTAAAGTATCGTTGAAGTCGCCTGATTGCTCTTTCCTGCTCACACTGGCAATCTTGAATATTAATAATGTGCGAGTGATCTAACTATTACAGCTACAGGTGTAAGATCTTAATTTCTCGCCAAGCTCAACTTTGTATTGTCATCATTCAGTTGCACAACACTCAGGATTGGGAATACAGATGTTGTGGCAATACCAAAAGACGATTCATATTCTCAAAGCTAACGATGCTTGTATGATTAGCAGTTCCATGAATTCAAAAATCACTTCTGAATTAACGGTTCAAGTGCAACCCTTGTTGATTGAAAATAAATTGGGATAGACATTAAATATCGTCTGTTATGACCTATACAAAGATGCGGAAGGCATTTAATGTTTTGGACCGATGTAGGTGTGGTTCTCAAGGTTTCGCTTTAGTGGCTTATTTGTTAATTCTCTATGTTATTTGTTTTATTGATTATTTTTTAGTATAATGCAAACGAAGATTAGTAAAAACAAAGAAAAAAACTGATTAATGAAAGTATTAGATAAAAGAGAAGCCAGAGAAATGAGAACCTTCAAAAAGTTAGGATTCTCAAATGTTGAGACGAATGATGTAGTGAAGGCTCTCAATCTCTTACTGGCAAATTACCAAGTACACTATCAAAAACTAAGAGATTTTCATTGGAATGTAACAGGTCCTGATTTTTTCGATTTGCACGAACAATTCGAAATGGAATACGAAGCTGTAAAATCTAATATAGATGAGATTGCGGAGCGCATTAGGGTTTTTGGCAAAACACCAACAAGTACCATGAAAGAGTACCTAGAAGACGCAACTATTAAGGAGGCTAACCGTGGGCTTGGTGCAGACCAAATGGTAGCTGAAATTCTGAATGACTTTGAAGTACTGATGGAATGGATGTTAGATTCAATTGAGGAAGCCAACAAAGCAAGCGATACATCTACCGTTGACATGATTACTAAAATGATGCAGCGCATGGAGAAACGCCATTGGATGTTCACAGCATTCAGTCAGAATAATTGATTCAAGGGCCGTAAGTATCAGGTCTTTACCAAGTCAATCTATAAGCGATTACAATTGATGATGCCCTGAGCATCACCTTTTAAATTGTTTACCATTAAAAAAGATTAAGGATGAAAACTCAACATAAAAAAGTAGAAGTAAGAGAAGAAGCTAAACAAAAAACTAACGAAGTCTTTAACAAACTAGACAAGTGGAGAGCCAAGAGGAGTCAGGTTGGAGAAGAATCGAAACAAGAGTTTGAAGAAAAGTTTCTTGAGTTGGAAGTAAAGAAATTCGATCTTCAATCCCGTTTTTATGAAGTGGAAAATGCTTCAAACGAAACGTGGAATCAAGTAAATCAAGCATTTCAAGAAAGTTCAGAATACTTTAAGCGAGGGTTTTGCACGCTTAGGTCGGTGGTCAGCTAATTGCTAACTAATCAATAGCCAAACATGGCTTTTAAATTGTTGAAGGATTCGGAATTCTGCAAGGCAGTAACAATATCTGAACCGACACAATAACCTCATAAGAAAAAGAAGAAATGATTGTACAATTTAATACAGACAAGAACATAGAAGGAAACGAGAAAATGGAAGCGTTTGTAAACACTTCCATCACAGATGAATTGGCTCGGTTCAAAGACGGTATCACACGCATAGAAGTGCATCTTTCAGATGAGAATGGAAGTAAAACAGGGCAGCACGATAAACGTTGTATGCCGGAAGCTCGACTGGAAAACCGACAGCCTATTACGGTTACCAAGCATGCCGAGACCATAGAGCGCGCGCTATTTGAGGCCATTGAGAAATTGAAGGCTTTAATGGAAACATACAATAAGCTTGGATCACTGAGGTGATTATGCTGTGAGCGTACTTTCAACCAGAATCATTCACAAACATAAAAGACCGATGAAAACCAAACCTGAATTGGAACAAAACATCATAGAGATTACCACTAATATTCATCAGGAATTTCCTGAGCTATCGAAATACATTATCGAAATGCCAGAGAATCATTCAGAAAATGATGCGGTAAATCTCAAAAACCTAGAAGATTACTATAACTCCTTGGAGGAGCTAGTAAATAATTATGCTCTTACGCATAAAGGGTAAAAGACAAAGAATATCATGCGCTCATTTGATTCTTAGAATCATTTTTAATCGATAAATCTTAGAAGCAGAAAAATGGAAATACAAAAGAACTTAGGTATCTGGTTAGATCATTCAACTGCCAATTTAATTGGTTCCAATTCTACGAAGAATCATTTTATCTCATCCAATTTTACCGATGACACGAAAGAAGATGCTCTAAAAAGAAGTGAGAGTCTGATGCATAATAAGCGGCAGCAAATGCACGAAGCCTACTATAAGGAAATTGCTGAGGAGATTTTGAAATATAATCATGTGCTTCTCTTTGGGCCAACAAGTGCCAAATCAGAACTGCATAATTACTTGAACAAGGATTTGCATTTTAAGGATATTCAGATTGACGTTGAATCTGCAGATAAAATGTCGGATAACGAGAAGAATGCCTTCGTTAAAAATCACTTTAACACGAACTCTGTTTAACCCGCATCTGAATAAGCCCACGCTTTTCAATGCGTGAATGATGTAACTATTACATCTTAATCTGCATTCCTCCCAGGTTACAAGAGGTCAGCTTTAAACCCTCATTATTCAGTTACAAAAATCGCCACGTAGCGGGAGAACAGAGGTTGTATATCTGATATCGTGGTAACACCAAAAACTGATAAAACATATCAGCAAGCAATTAGGAAACACTAATTCTTGAACAAAATCAAAATGCGAATTATGAGCAACCCCAAATTTCAAGTATTCAAAGGCATAGACGACCAATTCTATTTCCGCCTGCGGGCGGCCAATGGCGAAGTTATTTGCAGCAGCCAAGGATACACTACCAAGCAAAGCTGTTTGAATGGTATCGAAGCAGTGCAATCTGTAGCAGCCAGCGCCTCTATTGAGGAATTGGACTGAACAATTTACGGCCTCCTAAAACCTTTTGAACCCATAGTGCTGTGCGTAGACCATTCTTGTAATCAATATGAATTACAAAACGAACTGCGTACCGTCATCTAATCGGGGATAGGCGGTCTTTCACTGGCGCAGAAATGCAATCATCCCTAACTAAACGATTGCTTTCGTCTAACATTTCGGTTGATGCTTTTTCGATAGTCTCTTTTAGTTTTTCTGAAATATTTACGGACGCTATTGAAGCAAAGCAAACGGCAGAGCAAAACGCCCTGAAGGCCAAGAGAGATCTTGATAGAATAAATGTTGAGGCGAAGCAGACAATAGCCTCAGCAACAGCAGAAGCAGAAGCGTTAAGACTACAGAAAATGAATATTTCACCAGACCTTATCGAACTCAGGAAAATAGAGGCGAACCTCAAAGCCATAGAGAAATGGAATGGCATTCTTCCTCAGGTAACAGGAGCTGGAGCTGTGCCGTTTATCGGTATAAACGATTTGAAGGGCAATTAATTCTCCATAAATGATGCCGCGCATGAATCAAAAAATGGATTGCCAGTTCGTCTGAATTATCCATGATGGAGCAGAATGTTCTGCAAAAGGTGGATGCTGCGCAGAAATTTGGCTCTATACTTCGCCACTCGAAAGCGGCTATAAATTGACTTGGGTATTTCTTTTTTAGCCCACTAAAACCAAAAACGGATGTTCCACTAAGTCAATCAGCAACTGGAAGTGTAATTACGGCAATCTTAACGCTCAACTTAATGTGTGATTTTTTTTTGCTTTGATTTAGACTTGCTTGAATCGGTATAAATCCTCACCAACACGTAGAAGCAAACCAGCTACCAGAATAGAGCTATCAGTGTTTTTTCATGTCCATAAAGTTGCGGGTAGTGGTTGGCATGTCTGTTACATAATACTTATTAAGAGTTACATCTGTCTCACATTCATTTTTTTCATGCTCGTTGCGTCCTAACATTCATATCTTACGAGAAACCCAGCAACAGCACTTTACTGTAATACCTTAATCTAATGCTGATTGCATTTAAACTATGAACATTTACATCAAATACATGGTCAGTTTGCGCTGCAAAATGATGGTTAAGGCCGAACTGAAAAATCTTGGCCTTCATTTCGTCTTTGTGGATTTGGGTATGGTAGAGGTACTCGAAGATATTGCCGAACAACAACGCGCGCAATTGAAGGTAAACCTGAAGAAATCAGGTCTCGAACTGCTCGATGATAATGATGCAATACTTGTAGCAAGGGTCAAAGGCGTTATCACCGAAATGATTTATTACGATGACGAAGTTCCGAAGGTGAACTACTCCGATTATATCAGCGAAAAGCTGGATTATGATTATACCTACTTGGCCAACATCTTTTCAGACGTAAAGGGCATGACCATCCAGCAGTTTATCATCATCAACAAGATTGAACGGGCCAAAGAACTTATCCTTTATGATGAGCTGAATCTAACCGAGATTTCCTACCGTCTTAACTATAGTAGTGCAGCGCACCTATCTAACCAGTTTAAGAAAATCACAGGCCTCACTCCAACTTTCTTCAAGAAACTGGGAAAGAAGAGAAAAGGCAACCTCGAAAACCTGTGATATATGTAACTCTTACACAAACTTGTGTAAGAGTTTAAGCTTATTCCATACGGACCTTTGTGGGTCAAAGAGGTTTCTCGCACTTGTACAAAAGATTCCCTCAATTCAGAAAGTTTTACGCCCTAATTTAAATGCAGTCCAAAAGACCAATTATCTTATTCAAATATGGCGGAAATGCCATGACCAACGAAGCCGTCAAGCGGCAAGTTCTGGAGCACACCTGTTCCCTGAAATCTCGAGGTTTTGATGTGGTTATTGCCCATGGTGGGGGACCGTTTATCAAGCAAGCATTGAAAGATGCAAACATCATTTCCGAATTTATTGACGGGCACAGAAAAACCACTAATGCTGCATTCAAGTATGTTGAAATGGCTCTGAAAGGCAGGGTCAACAGCCATCTCGTTGGCATCATCAACACCCTCGGCCACAAGGCTGTTGGACTTTCGGGTAAAGACGGAAACATCGTCACAGCCAAAAAGCGAAAACACCTTAGCACCATCAATGGTGTCCCTACCGATGTTGACCTTGGCCAGGTGGGTGATGTAGACAAGGTCGACACCTCACTTATTCGAATTCTCCTTCAGAATGATTTTATTCCTGTCATTACGTGCCTTGCGGCCGATGAAAATGGCCTTGGTTACAACATCAATGGCGATATGTTTGCTGGGCACTTAGCAGGCGCATTACAGGCTGCACAATACGTAGTGCTCACAGATGTGAACGGTCTGCTGCGCGATAAGGACGACCCGAGTTCGTTGATGCACGAAATCAATCTGACTGAAACGGCACAACTATTCAAAGACAACATTATTCAGGGCGGTATGATCCCCAAGATTGAATCGTGTGAAATTGCCTTGAAAAATGGTGCTGAAACAGCACGAATTATCAATGGAACCGTTCCCGAACAGATTATCTCACTGGGCGAAAACAAACCTATTGGCACCACTATCAGACCCTAAATTATTTTATGACCAATAAAGAATTACACCAACTCGATCAACAGTATTATCTGCAAACCTTCAAACGCTATCCGTTGGCATTTGAACGTGGAAAAGGTGCCCGTATCTGGGATGTGGAAGGCACTGAATATATCGACATGTTGGCGGGAATTGCCGTGAATAGCGTGGGTCACAGCCATCCGAAAGTGGTGAAAGCTATTCAGGAACAGGCAGCAAAAATCACTCATATTTCCAACTTCTACGTGAGTGAACCACAGGTTCGGCTATCACAGAAATTGGTTGAGTTGTCAGGGCTTAATCGCGTGTTTTTCTCCAACAGTGGAGCAGAAAGTGTGGAAGGAGCTATAAAAATCGCGCGGAAGTACGCACATAGCATTGGCCGTGGTGGAACAGTCATGTCGTTTCATGGTTCGTTCCATGGTCGAACATTGGCCACTATCGCAACAGGTAAAAAGCAGATGCAAAACGGATTTGAGCCAATTCCGCATGGGTTTTCACAAGTACCTTTCAACGATATGGAAGCGGTGAAAGCCGCAACCACGAATGAAATCGGAGCTATTATCATTGAGATTATACAAGGTGAAGGCGGCATCAATGTGGCTGATAAACAGTTTCTGAAAGAATTGCGCACCTTCTGCAACAAAGAAGGAATTGTACTCATTTTCGATGAAATTCAAAGTGGAGTGGGGCGCACAGGAAGATGGTTCGCTAAAGAGCACTTCGGTGTTGAACCTGATATTATGACCTTGGCAAAAGCCTTAGGTGGAGGTGTTCCAATCGGTGCTATTCTTTCAAATGAAAAAGTGAGCTCGGCCATTGAGTTCGGTGATCATGGCACGACCTTCGGAGGTAATCCGTTGGTATGTGCGGCTTCATTAGCTGTCTTAGAGGTAATTGAGGAAGAAAATCTCCTTCAAGCTGCACAGCAAAAAGGCAAGTGGTTAAAAGAACAATTCGCAGCACTTAACGAGCCCTCCGTAAAAGACATACGTGGCATGGGGTTAATGCTCGGTATTGAGTTCGACTTTGAAACTAAACCGCTTGTTGCCGAAATGATGAATCTTGGCGTTTTGGCCAATGCTACAGCTGGAAATGTGCTGCGTCTAGTACCACCGCTAAACATCACTCAAAACGACCTAGAACAGGTTATGGAAGTGGTGAGGCAATCATTGAAAAGGATTAAAGCGAATGCCTAAAAAAATTGGAATTATTGGAGCTACAGGATATACGGGTTCCGAGCTGGTACGCATTCTCGTTAATCATCCAGAAGTGGAGATTCCGGTTATCACTTCAGAAAGTCGTGCAGGCGAACGTTTCTCAGATGTGCATCCGTTTTTTACGGGAATTGCAGACCACGTTTTGGTTTCGGCAGATGAAGTTGAGAACCATGAACTCGACCTCGTTTTCTTAGCCTTGCCGCATGGGGTGTCAATGGATTTCGTGAAGCGTTTCAAATACAAAACCTTCAAAATTATTGACCTTTCAGGTGATTTTAGATTGAATTCACAATCGATTTACGAAAAGTGGTATAGTATGCCGCATACGTATCCAGAAGCAATTGAAACGGCTGTATACGGTCTGCCTGAGCTGTTTTCGGATACCATTGCGAAAGCAAACTTAGTTGCCAACCCAGGCTGCTTTCCAACATGTTCCATCCTGGGGTTAGCTCCGCTAATGGCTGGTAATTACATCACGGCCGAAACACCAATCATTATTGATGCAAAATCAGGCGTTACGGGTACGGGGGTCAAATCAAAACAGGTTAACCATTTCTCAAATGTGAACGATAACTTCAAAGCTTACGGCATTAAAACGCACCGCCATACAATTGAGATAGAAAGTGTATTAAAAGATGTCTCACACAACAAAACAACCATTCAGTTCACGCCTCATCTATTACCTGTAGATCGTGGTATTTTGGCTACAACCTATGTTCGGTGCGAGTCAGGCATGTCTGAAGAAGAACTAAAAGCCATTTATAACGAATTCTATGAGCACAAACCATTTGTGCGTGTTCGAAACGTGGCGCCTGCCATAAAAGATGTTCGTGGCACCAATTATTGTGATGTTTTTGCTACATATGACGAACGCACTAAGAACATCATTGTGGTGAGCGTTATCGATAACCTAGTGAAAGGAGCAGCAGGACAGGCAGTGCAGAATATGAATATTCTTTTCGGCCTCGATGAAACAACAGGCCTCAACCAAGTCCCATTAAACCCGTGAGCAATCACAAGAAAAACTATGATTAAGAATATGACAAATGTGCGCGGCATCAAGTGTTGGGGCGCACACACAGGCGTAAAGTCCATGAAACGCGACCTCGCCATCATTTACTCTGAAGTACCAGCTAGCGCAGCAGCCACCTTTACACAGAACGAAGTGGTTGCAGAACCTATTAAAGTAACGCGTAAGCACATTCTAGATGGGTTGGCACAGGCAATCGTGATCAACGCGGGAAACGCTAATGCCTGTACCGGACAGCAAGGATTGGACGGTGCTAACGCTATGTGTAAAACCTTGGCGGAAGAACTAGGCATTGACGAGAATCTGGTTTTGGTGGCTTCCACGGGATTGATTGGAGAACCTTTTCCGACAAATGAAATTGTGGAGGGCATTCGCGAGAATGCGGGTAAACTAAGCACAAAATCCAACGCAGGAACATTCGTAGCCAATGCCATTCTCACCACCGACACGTTTTCTAAAGAAGGTTTTGTAGAGTTTGATGTAGACGGGTATGAAGTAAACATGGCTGGCATTGCAAAAGGCTCTGGTATGATTCATCCTAACATGGCAACTATGCTCGCTTTCGTGGTAACTGACGTGGCTATAGAACCAAAATTGCTGAAGCAAACGCTGCACGAAGTGGTTGAAGACACCTTTAATATGATTACCGTGGATGGCGATACCTCCACCAACGATATGGTGGCTATTATGGCAAACGGAGAAGCCAAAAATGACATCTTGAAAAGCAAGAAAGATGCTGGTTATAAAGCGTTCCGTGAAAATTTAGAAGAAATGCTGACGCATCTTTCCAAGCTGATTGTTTCGGATGGAGAAGGCTCTTCAAAATTCATTGAATACGAAGTGGTTCATGCTCGGAATAAGGAAACAGCCAAGAAGCTGATTCGCAAGATTTCAGATTCAACTTTGGTTAAAACGGCCATGTTCGGTCGTGATCCAAACTGGGGGCGAATCATCTGTGCAGCAGGGAATGCTGGTGTTCCGTTCGATTATACGAAAGCTGACTTGTATTTAGGTGATGAGGAAACACTAGTCAAAGTGCTGGAAAAAGGCACGCCACAGGAATACGACCGTAACTACATGAAAAAGCTGCTGCGCGAATCTCACATTCACATCAAGCTGGATTTACACGATGGGCGTTTTTCCTCTAAGGGTTGGGGGTCTGACCTAACAACAGACTATGTGATGTTCAATTCGGTTTACACGACCTGATCAAACCAACCTCTTCTCAATGTAATCTGAGTTGAGCAGGGCAAGGGCACCCATGTATTTTAGTTTAAAGGAAACGAGGTCTCCAACTTTGTAGTTCTTGTCGCTTTCGCCTATGTCAATTACAAGCATGTCTGAACTTGCACCCACAACCGTAATCTTATCGTCTGTTGGCGTGAGATAGTCGGCAGAAACATCAAGCAAACCGATGTCTAAGATGGCACGATGCATATTCTGGCCAAAGTCGTTCTCATCCACTTCAAATACTTCGCCCGAAGGGTTTTTGGCCAACATACCAATCGGTACTTTTGGCTTTTCAGTTATCTCAATAATCTCCGTAAAGAGTTTAAATACATCAGATTGCATCCCATCAATGGTTCCTTCGTTCAGAAGATCAGCACCGAAAAAGAGTGCCTCTCCCACCCTGAAATGGTTCACACTCTTGGGTACTTGATGCTTAAATAGCATAGGAATAATGACGGATGTACCGCCCGTGACCCACGGAATCTTGGTGTTGAATTTCGCCTCAATCAATTGTTCGTAAAGGCCTAATTGAATAAGTTTATCCTGCGATGGAAGCACACCATTTAAGCAATTTAGGTTTGTTCCAATTCCCGAAATCTCAATATTAGGAAGCTTGAAGATACTGTCGTAGAAATCCATCAGATGGTCGCCCATAATGCCCTCACGAAGGTCTCCCAACTCAATCATGATAATGACTCGGTGTATCTTTTTCTGATTCACCGCTTCATCTGAAAGCATTTTGATGGTTGCAAATTCCGTGTTGAAACTCACATCAGCAAACCTCACAATCTTCTTGATGCTTCGCTTGGCGGGCGGCTTGATGTAAACTGTTTGTATGCTCGCATCGAGCTGCTTCACGGCTTTCAGATTACTAATACGTGAATCACAGATTTCCTTTGTGCCGAGGCTGATGATTTCTTTCAGATAGGTCTCGTTGCCACAGAGCAGCTTGGTTACAACCGCCCACTCTTTGCCGTACTCCTTAAACAACCCATCCAAAAACTGATAGTTGTTCTTGAGTTTTTCTTTGTAAAGCTCTATGTATGCCATTATTATGGGATAAGAATACGCGGGATGTCCTGCGGCAATCGTGTGAGTAATTCGTAATTGAGTTGAATGCTGAGTTCTCCGAAGGAGGAGACCGAAATTTCGAGGTCATCCTGTTTTCCGATGAGTACGACTTCGTCACCGATGTTGCTTTCAGGAATGTTGGTAATGTCCACGATGAGCATGTTCATGTTCACCATACCAATAACACTTATTCGCTGCCCGTTTATGAGCACACGACCTTGGTTGCTGAGCGAGCGGCTGTATCCGTGCGCATAACCAACAGGAACGATACCAATTTTGGTCTCGTTTTCGGCCATATAGCTGGTTCCGTAACCGATGAATTCGCCTGGTTTCACCATGTGCGTGGTCATGATTTTACTCTTCCACGTGATAACACGCTTGAGCGGATCGGTCTTATCGACCTTGCCACTAAGGTAGTTGATGAAAGTCTCTCGATTAGGCCAAAAACCGTACTGCATGATGCCGATACGCGTCATATCCATTCGTGTTTTTGGGTAATTCACGGCTGCAGCCGAACAGGCTGTATGACGCGTTTTAGGGACAATTCCATTCTTTCCCATCCAACCATCCAGTTGTTTGAATGTCTTAATCTGCTGACGCACGCGCACATCGTTGGAAATGCTTTCCGCGCCTGCGTAATGCGTGCAGAAACCTTCCATAATCAGATGTTCTTGGTTCGATTTGATTATCTCGATGAGTGGCTTGAGTTCCTTTTTGGCAAAACCAGTACGGTTCATTCCTGTGTCGAATTCAATATGAATTCGTGCAGGTTTTCTTAGCTTTTTGGCAATCTTCAAAGCAGACTCCAATCGCGCACGGTTAAACACGAAGAATGAAACATCATTCTCAATAACCCATTGTAAATCACTTCGGTCAATGAAACCCATTATCATCAAATGGCCGCCTTTTAGCACTTCTTTTGCTTTGAATGCCTCGTCTGCACTGAACACCGAAAAGTGATTGATACCACATTTCTCGGCCAACGGAACGTAGGCCCTAATGCCATGTCCGTAGGCGTTTCCCTTCACTACTGCAGAAAGTTGGCAGGTGGCTCCCAAGTTGTTTTTTAGAAAATCGATGTTGTTTCTGAGGGCGCTTTCACTGATCTCGATGATGGAAGAACTCGTCATCTATTTCTTCAATAATTGATCAATAATCGTGGTAAACATTCTCACACTTGTTGGGATAATCTCATCGGGAAAGTCGTAGTCTGGATTGTGTAGCGCGGGTGTCTTTTCTCCTGCCCCAATACCAAACATGGCCCCCTTGAATTTCTCGGTGAATAACCCAAAGTCCTCGCCCCAACGGAACGGTTCTTGCTTCTCGATGTACTCAAACCCGTTATGTTCGGCTGCTTCGCGAATAATGTTCACCATCTCGGCATCGTTCTGATTAGCTGAAAAAAACTGAGTCCAATCAATCTCCACTTTTAGTTTGTATTTCTTTCCAATCTTGTTGACAAGCTTCTCGCAATCGGCAGCTAAAACGTCCATCGTTTCACTGTCCCATGTTCTAATGGTGAGTTTCACTTCGCCATAGCCAGCAGAAATGCCGTAGGCTTCTTCACCCATCTCAATCTGAATAGGCGTGATCTGCTTGAAGTCAGGTTTGTCAGGAGGTACTTGTAATGCATCAGTTTTATTTATAATCTCAGCAATTGCCAACGAAGGGTTAACACCCATGTCAGGTTCGCCTGCATGCGAAGTTTTACCGTGTAGTTTGATGATGATGCTTTGCACCGAAGCAGTAAAACTATTCGGTCGGCACACCACCTGATGCATCGGATATCCTGGCAGGTTGTGCAGTGCAACTACGTAATCGGGTATAATTTCCTCGAATTTTAGATCTTCCAAAATAGCCTTTGCACCTTCTCCGTTCTCTTCTGCAGGCTGAAAAAGCAAGATAACCTTCCCTACTTTCGGGCGATTCTTATTGAGGTGAGACGCCACACCCGCTACAATCGTCATGTGACCATCGTGTCCACATTTATGCGATACATTTTCAACCTCCGATTTGTGGTCGAACGTGTTTGTCTCTTTAATTGGCAATGCATCCAACTCGCAACGTACTAGAACCGTGGGGCCTGAATCGAAATAGGTATAAACCGCAGCTACACCCGTTCCGCCAATCCCTTCTATGAGCTTAGTGGGTTTACACGAACCAAGAAATCCTGCAATACGTTTTGCTGTTTCGGTTTCGCGTCCAGATAGTTCAGGATGCCGATGCAGCACCTTCCGCAGTTTAACAAGTAGTTTAGTTGGTATGTGCGCTTGTTTAGGCAAATTATTCTGGTTTTTTTGTTCGATTTGATGATGATGTAATAAGCTGGACCAGCACGAAACTCAGAGCCGAGATGGAAATCCCGAAGAAATTCTCGTCCAATCCGAATGGGAGTTCCAAATCGGAGATGATAAGCACAAGGGTAGTCATTCCACCCAAGACCATTGCAAAGAGGGCTGCTAATGGCGAAGGTTTCTTCACTATCAGCATGCCAAGCACAGGTACAAACAGCCCCGAAACCATGAATGCATAAGAATAGAGCATCAGTTCCAACACGTTCTGCATCATGGTTGCCAAAACAATTGCAACGATACCGATACCTAGCGTAGCAAATTGTGACCAGCGCAGACTGGTGTTGCTGCCGTGTTTCACCTTTCCGAGCACGTCTGTAAGGAAATTACCAGAGGCTGCCATCAGGCAACTATCAGCAGTTGACATGATGGCTGAGAAATAAGCTGACATCATCAACCCCATTAATCCAATGGGAAGAATATTGCTCAATAGAAGTGGTAATCCGAGTTCTGCATCCAACTCACCACTTGCTGGATAACCTACTGCCGCAAACATATCTTGTTCAAAAGCCACACGACCGAACATGCCAAGAATAACACCCATAAATGCCATAACAGGCCATTCAAAAAGGCCTGCTATTTTCCAAGCTTTCTTTGCTGTTGCTTCGTCTCTACAAGCATAAATGCGCTGGTAGAGGGTCATTCCAACGAACCATATCGGCACAATGGTTATTACCCAATTGAAGAATTGCACGAACGAAATATTGGTGAGTTGAAGCATGTTCGGGTCAACTACCGAACTGATGACCTCCCAACCACCAATCTTGTAATAACCGACTGGAATGCCGATAAAAACCAGCCCAAACATGAGAATCAGCCACTGAACCGTATCGGTATAAATGACCGCTTTAATACCACCAATAACCGTGTAAACAACCGCGATTACACCCATAATCAACACCGCCTGTTGAATGCTGATACTTGGAAACGTGGCCGATGCCAACTTGGCACCAGCCAAGATCTGCGAGCTGGTGAATCCCACATATCCAATTAAGGAGATGATGCCTGCAATGAGTGCCACGCGAGCATTGTAGAAGTATTCCAATGCTTGTGGAAAGCTGAGGAAATTGTGCTCCTTGGCAATCGGATATACCTTCGGAATAAGGAAAACCGCGCTTAGCCAAGCTCCGAGCAATCCTGTAAAGAGCATCCAACTTCCAGAAATACCCATGGCAAAACCCAAGCCGCCCAAACCTATTGAAAAACCGCCACCGACATCGGTAGCAACCACAGACAGTCCCACATGGCCTGCACCAAGCGTTCTACCACCTACGTAGTAATCCTCCTCTGATTCATTCTTGAAAAGGAAGTAAACACCCACGCCCAACATGGCGAGCAAGTACAGAAGGAATATGGTCAGGTCAATCCAGTGAATTCCCATATTATCGCTTAAGCCGCATTTCGAGATACGGATTTGTGAAACCGTACTTCTCATAAAGGAACTTCGCTGGATTGTTGGCCTCTACGTGCAAGGCGATATCTCCTTTGGCAAAGTTGAGGGTCTCTTCCATAAGCCTTTTACCGATACCCTTTCCTCGAAAATCTTTATGTGTTGCGATGTAAACCAGAATGTTCTCGGGAATGTAGCCGTCCATACCTGTTTTGTTTACAATCACCGATCCGGTGATGGTCTTGCCCTCAAACGAGATAAGTACAAACCCACCGAACGAAGTGGTTTCCTTCACGGCAAAATTAATGCACTTCAGAATGTGAGCCTTCGGGTCACCATATTCCTCGAGGTTTTTATGCAGAAAGTCTACAATTTGCTTCTTTTCTATTTCTGAAGGGGGATTTAATGCGTCAAATACTTTTGTTTCTATCATAACAGAATAAATAATTTACACCCCCAGTTTAGCACGATAAGGCGGAACTCCTAATAAATTGGTAGTTTTCTTTGGTTTCTTATCAGGAAGTGGGTATGAATTTCTTTAATGATAGTCCGTTTTCTTGCCACCAACTCATCATGGTGTCTGGAAATTGACCATCCCGTCCCGATAAATCGGGAGTCCGAGCAAATCTCGGCTCAACGTGCCAGCTCTCCCTCTGAAAAGAGCCTGTGCTGAACTTGTCGAAGTAGGGAGTACCGCGTAGCGGGGAGGGGGTCTTTTAGCATTTCTACCAATCTAGTGGCAACTTTGCGGACTATCATTACTTCTTTTAAGTCATCCCCTTATTTATTCAGTGGGGGGTGTCGCGTTAACTTCGTTTCTCAATTCTGCTTGGAATGGCGCAGTGCTTTAAAACCTGACACACCTGACATCGCGGCCCGAAAATGAGTGTCTGACAAACGCCTTGTCAGGTGTGTCAGCATTCCTATTTTTGGCATACTTGCCTATTAATCCGTGCCAGTAATTCTTGTATCCCTTTGCTAGTATGGGTTTCAAGCCTTTTTAATTCTAAAAAATCAACTTTGGCATAGCGATGTGCACGGTAATTGCCTGTATCCATTCGTTAAACTGAAAACAAACGACTAAAAACAAATATTATGGAAGATTCATTCAAAAAGTTCCTTTATGCTGGAGTTGATTTAGCTGCAGAAGTATCTACAAAATTCGAAGAAGGTATTAAAGACCTTATTGAGAAAGGGAAAATCTCTGATGTAGAGGGAAAGAAAATGGTAGATGAGCTTTTCGAAAAGACTGAGGCTCGCAAAGAAGAATTCGAAGCGAAGTACAACGAAATCAAAGAAAAAGTTGGTGTGATTAAGAAAACAGAAGAAGAAATTCTTGCTGATCTTAAATCTAAAGTTGCTGACTTAGAAAGCAAAATTGGTAAGGTTTCTACGAAAGCGACTCCAAAAGCAACAGCTTAATTCATTAAACCCAAAGTTGCAGGGTTGGAGAGTCCTGCGTCTTTTCATGGTAAGCGCCTCAATAGAAATATTGGGGCGCTTTTTTTTGATAAAACCATCGAAGAGGGTTCAAAAGTGATTCCCACGGGTTTCGCTTTTTCTCCTTTCGTACTCAGAATTAAAAGGAGGCATTTCGCTTCCTTTTCTATTTCCGAGTTGGTAGTACCTTATTAACGTTTATGATGAAAGTCATGCAAGGGTAAGCTGTATGTCAATTTTGTATAAGAACAAGTGCTGATATTTACAATTAATGAAAGGCTTCGGAATATTTCTGTTGATTATCGGTTTGCTGGTTCAAGTAATGAGTGCTTCGCTCATTGTCTTTAACTACCAAATGAATACCGCTTACATCATTGAGAATTTCTGTGTAAACACCGATAAGCCGGAAATGAAGTGTGATGGTAAGTGTCATCTTACCAAGCAAATTCAGGCCGATTCTGACCAGAAATCTGAAACACCAGCAGCCGAAAGTGAAATAATGACTTTCGTTCTAACCATGGTGGAAACGTCAGTTTTCGAGTTTAAATTCTTCGAATCAGGATTCGCACAAGCGAACAGCCTTTATCTCGAAGGCAATTATTCCAACCACTTACAATCCATCTTTCATCCACCACAGGTTTAGTTGATTAACCCGACCATCTTCCGCGCGCGCTGAAGATTTTTATCACGTTAATTCAATTAAAATCTATTCAAATGAAAGTTTCAATGAAACTCCTAATGATAGGAGTTGCTCTAATGAGCGCAATATTCTCAGGTTGTAATGAAGATGATGACATCATACCTGACCCAAGTAATACGGACGGACTAGTTATGATTGCAATCGGCTACACAGATGCTGGAAGTATGAAAGTAACCGTCTATTCTACTGACTCGCTTTATTCTCGTTACACGAATCTTTTTGTTGAGGTACGAGATTCTGCAACCGATGCAGTAATCGAAGATGGGCATATAGAGATTATGCCAATGATGCAAATGCCAACCATGATGCATTCTGCACCTTTTGAAAACCCAAGTAGCTCAGATGCTGTTAACGGTCTATTTCCATGCGCAGTTGTTTTTCAAATGTCAGGAGAAATGGGTTGGTCGCTAATGATTCATGTACATGAGCACGTAAATGGTGGAGAAGGTGAAGTGACTTTCCCGTTGGTGGTGAAAAATCCAGAGCCAACGAGAACTAAAGTGGTTACACCTGTTAATGACCCTATGAGTCGTTTGATTATTTCATATGTGGAGCCACTGGACCCTAGAGTTGGTGTCAATGATTTTGAGATTACGTTACATTCAAGAGAGACGATGATGTCTTTTCCTGGTATTGAAAACTACACGGTAGAAATCACACCTGAAATGCCTTCTATGGGACATGGTTCTCCGAATAATATAGACCCAACTCATTCTGCAGATGGACACTATAAAGGTCAGGTGAACTTTACCATGACTGGTCTTTGGAGAATCAACCTGAATATTATGGATGGTTCAACCGTTGTTGATTCTACAGCTTTTTTCGAGGTGACGCTACAGTAACAGCGAGATGAAATTACTGGCTCACGGAATCTTCTTCATGTTGATTTCCGTTGCTGCCATTGCCCAAAAACAGGATAGTATTCTGTACTTTAATAAGGGCAATATTGCAGAGACGGTTTTCGGTGTGGAGGAGATTCTCGTTAGGCCAATCTGTGGCTGTGTTGGAGAATGCAGTTGTGCGGCAATGGCCGAAGACAATTATTTGGAAAATCGGTTTTCATGTACCGATGCAATTCTTGCCAAAAATGGCAGAATTGAGATGATTAAACGTGGGGGTTTCGCTTTTGAACCTGTTCTAAACGGAATGGCTTCAGATAGACTGAATTTGACCATTGACGGTATGAAAATCTTCGGTGCGTGTACCGATAAGATGGACCCCGTAACTTCTTATGTAGAGCCGAATAATATGAAGTCGGTTTCTGTGCAACACGGTTCTTCTGGAAGTATGTTCGGATCTAGTTTAGGCGGTTCTGTAAACTTGGAAACCAATGGTGCTACCATCAACCCAAACAAACCGATAAGTGGCGAAGTTGGTGTTGGATTCCAATCGGCAGCTTTGGGAGCAAATGCCTTGTTCTCGCTCAATTATAGTCGGGCACGATGGGCAATAAGAGCTAATGGAGTTTACCGCAAGTTTCAAAACTACCGTTCTGGTGGAGGAAAAGAAGTTCAGTTTACTCAGTTTGAGAAATGGAACGGAGCAATCTCTGCTAAGTACATGCCTACCGATAATGATGTTATACGGTTTGATTTTATCATAGACGAAGGCTACAACATTGGCTATGCGGCTTTGCCGATGGATGTGCTTTTCGCGAAAGCAAATATTTATGGTTTGACCTACCAACATTACCCTTCTCAGACTTGGTTTGAGAAGTTTGAAATGAAGGTTTATGCCAATACTGTTACGCATTCTATGGACGATACAAAACGTTCCAATGTTCCGATACACATGGATATGCCCGGCTGGACCAAAACGTTTGGTGGATATGCTGATGGACGAATGAAATTCGGTAAGCACAAGCTAACTGCTCGATTGGATGGATATCATACAAATGCACGAGCAGAAATGACCATGTATCCGAACAATGAAGCGCCAATGTTTATGCTAACATGGCCAGATATTGATAAGCTAGATTTTGGTCTTTTTATTCAGGATGAAATCAAATTCAACATTAAGCGGAGTTTGAGTTACAGTGTTCGATTAGATTATATAAACACCGCGGTTATTGATGAATTTGGAGTGCAGCAAGCGGCTGTTTTTAATCAGGATGTTTCGGATGTGGACCATCGTTTACTGAAGAATGCAAACATTAGCTACATGGAGATTCTCGGTAAAGGATTCTCAGGTTGGTTAACTGGTGGTTATGCAGAGCGCGCACCCTCTGTTACAGAGCAATATGCTTTCTATATTTTCAATGCGTATGATGGTTTCGATTATATCGGATATCAGGATGTAAAGACTGAGAAATCCGTTCAAGGAGATATTGGTTTTCAATTTGAAAGCAAACGTTTCAAGGCGCGCGCTACTGGTTTCTACTATCATATTTACGATTACATCCTTGGAGGAATTGACTCTACACTTGATGCCATGACAATTGGTGCAAATGGAGTGAAGGTTTCACGCAATCTCTCTTGGGCGTATATGACGGGTGGAAACTTGGAGTTGAGCTATTCGCCATTGAAGGTTTTAACGCTTGCAAATACTTCATCTTACACCTATGGAAATACGTTTGAAGGCGATCCGTTGCCTTTGGTTCCTCCTTTTAAGAATGTGAGTTCCATTAACTGGTCGCATAAAAGAGGGTTTGTGCAGTTGGAATGCGAAGCGGCTGCAAATCAACCTAGAATTAATCCAGAATTTGGAGAAATGAATACGCCTGCTTATGCTGTTTTAAACGTGAGAGCCAGCTATTTTTTTTCCTTTGGGAAGAAACGTTTGACATTAAACGGTGGAGTTGAGAATATTCTGGACAATAACTACCGTATGCACTTAGATTGGGGCGGAATTGCGAGACCTGGAGTAAATGGTTACTTGAACGTGAGTTTTACGTTCTAATCAGTTCCCATACTGAAACTTTGGTAGAAGTGTGTGATTTCGCACAATGCATCTTTATCAGTAATACGGAGTTTTTTTTCGGAAATTATTTGGCACTTCACTTGGAATGATAGTCAGTTTTGGGTTGCTATTGGCTTGGGCAGCTGTTTCTACCGCATTTATTATGCGTCAGGCGAAAAGGAAGAATTTTTAGGCGTGCTTGACTACGTACTTCAATCAAGGTATTCGCTCCTGTTAATAAGTTATAAGTGACTTTTATAACTGCTGTTTTTCAGTCACTTATGACTTATCAACAGACCGTTTTTTAGTAACGTTTTTTAGTCGGCTTCAAATGGTTGGCATTGGTTAATACTTTCATGGCCATCAATAAAAGAGACAACTCCATGGCCAAAGCGAAGACTGAAACATCCACAATTGAGACACTTACAAAAGCGCCATCATTTTTATATGAAGAAGTGCTGAAAGAGTCTTTAAAGTATTTTGAAGGAGACGAGTTGGCTGCTACAACATGGATGAATAAGTATGCCATGAAAGATAAGGATGGCGCTTATGTAGAAACCTCACCTGACGCTATGCATAAACGCATGGCTAAGCAATTTGCTAGGATGGAGGAGAAGCATGGTTCATCAGCAGATTTAGGAGCTAAAACAGCTTTGCTTTCTGATTATGGTCAACAGCGTCATCCTATGACCGAAGATGAGATTTATAACCTCTTTCGAGATTTCAAATATGTGATTCCGCAAGGAAGTGTGATGGCGGCTTTGGGTAACCCGTACATGATGGCTTCGCTGAGTAATTGTGTCGTTATTCCTGAAATTCATGATAGCTATGGTGGTATTATGTATACCGATCAGCAGTTAGTGCAACTCTTTAAAAGACGTTGCGGTGTTGGTATCGATATGTCAACTATTCGTCCATCAGGTTTGAGAGTGAATAATGCGGCCGGAAGCACATCTGGAGCTGTTTCTTCATGGAACGTTTCTCTAATACTACGCGAGAAGTTTCACAGAATGGAAGGCGCGGTGCGCTGATGATTACTATGGATATTGCCCATCCTGATGTTGAAGATTTTGTCACCATCAAGCAAGACCTTTCTAAAGTTACAGGCGCGAATATTTCGGTTCGTATTTCGGATGAATTCATGGAAGCCGTTCGTGATAATAAAGATTATAACCATAGGTGGCCGATTGAGAGCAAAAATCCTGACATCACCAAAAAAGTGAATGCAAGAGAGTTGTGGAACACCATTATACAGTGCGCTCACAATACGGCTGAACCAGGACTCATTTTCTGGGATCGCCAACATTATTATTCCACTTCTTCTGTTTATCCAGGGTTTAAGAATACAAGTACAAACCCGTGCTCAGAAATTGCCATGCAGGGTGGTGATAGTTGCCGTTTAATTGCCATTAACCTTTATTCGTTTGTAGAAAACCCGTTTACAGCGGACGCAAGTTTTAATCACAAGAAACTCTGGAAAACGACCTATGAATCTCAGCGATTGATGGATGACTTGGTGGATCTTGAACTGGAATCAATTGAACGAATTCTTGCCAAGGTGAAAAATGACCCAGAGCCTAATGCAATTAAGCAGGTGGAAATTGAAACGTGGGAATTGCTCTACAATGCAGGAAAGAATGGCCGAAGAACGGGGCTTGGGTTCACTGCTTTAGCTGATGCTTCTGCCGCTTTAGGGTTGAAATTCGACAGCGATGAAGCTTTAGTAGAGATTGAGAAAATGATGCGCACCAAGTGCGATGCCGAGTTCCAATGTTCCATTGATATGGCCATCGAACGAGGGAAATTCAAAGATTTTGACGCGGATATTGAAAATACTTCTGAGTTTGTTCAAATGCTTCAGAAGGAATTTCCTAACGTGTACGAGCGAATGATGCAACATGGACGAAGAAACATTTCTATTAGCACCGTTGCTCCAACCGGAACGCTAAGCATGTTAGCGCAAACTTCTTCAGGAATTGAACCTGTTTTTCTTACCAGCTACACACGCAGAAGAAAAGTGATGGAGCATACGCCAGAAGCCAAAGTCTCTTTTGTAGATGAATTGGGCGATCGTTGGGAAGAGTTTGTCGTTTATCATCCGAAGTTGAAAACATGGATGGCGGTCAACGAAAAGACCAACGATGCTGGTAATCCGTACGAAGGCTCAACTGCTCCAGAAATTGACTGGAAGCAACGGGTGAAGTTGCAAGCCATGGTTCAGAAATACGTGACGCACTCCATCAGCTCTACCATCAACCTACCCGAAGATGTGACTCAGGAGAGGGTTGGCGAAATCTACCTTAATGCATGGCAACAAGGCGTGAAAGGAATTACGGTTTATAGAGATGGCTCGCGTTCAGGCGTTCTCGTGTCTAACGATGAAAAAAAGGATATGCCAACCTTGGAAACCATTATGGATACGCGTCCACCAAGAAGACCAAAGAAGCTCGAAGCTGAGATTGTTCGGTTTCAAAATGAAAAGGAAAAATGGATTGCGGTAGTTGGGTTGTTAAATGGCAAGCCGTATGAGGTTTTTACTGGAAAAACGGAAGAGGCATTCCATCTTCCTACTTGGGCAGACAAAGGCTGGATTATTAAAGACAGAGATGAACAAGGTGATGCTCGCTATGATTTTCAATATGTGGACAAGGACGGATATCGCGTAACCATCGAAGGTCTTTCGCGCAGTTTCGACAAGGAGTTCTGGAATTATGCAAAACTGATTTCTGGTGTGTTACGTCATGGAATGCCGTTACCTTATGTGGTCAATCTTGTATCAAGGCTGAATATGTTCGATGAGAACATCAACACATGGAAGAATGGAGTAGAACGGACGCTTAAACGCTACATTCCTGATGGCACAAAGGCCGATCACAAATGTCCGTCATGTAGTGATCCTGATGGATTGATTTACGAAGAAGGCTGTCTGAAGTGTAAGAGTTGTGGACATAGCAAGTGCGGGTAGGCTGGTAGGAAATCAGTGGTGTTTGGAGCAAGCACTTTATTTACATTTGCGCAAAACCTGTAAACTGGTGAACGGAAATATCAAAAACTTACTTTTTACATCTGCCGTATTTCTGTTGCTGTCTTCATGTAGCAATAAGATGATGACCATCTTGGTGGAAGACCCAATGGGAAACGTTGAGCTTATCTATGCTGGTGTGCAATCTCCAGAAAACTTGGTGAAGGAAGTCCGCTATTATCCGGAGGGAGATACGTTATCAGTCACCCCTATGAAAAAAGGCGCTGTAGAAGGAGTAGTCACATTTTATTATCCAGAGAATAAACCTAAAGAGCAAACCACTTTTGTAGATGGATTGTCTCAAGGTGAATTCAAGCGTTTTGATAAAAATGGTGTTCTTGTACTAGAAGGCAAACTGAAAAACGGTGAAAAAAGTGGTGTTTGGACAACATGGTATGATGAAGTCCAGAAACAGGAAGAGCGAACGTATTCCGCTGACCAACCAGATGGAAAGTGGACCTATTGGTATATTGATGGAGAGCTAAAACGTAAGGAGGTTTATAAACTTGGCAAGCTCATTGAGGAGGAGGATTTTAACTAATAATCGTAACCCTATGAAACGTCTAGCTTTTCTTTTTCTATTACTTCCATTCCTTTCCTTTGGTCAAGGAGAAACTATTAAGGAATTCTACGAGTCTAGGCGGATTAAATCTCAAGTGAATGAGGTAGATGGTATTCGTGAGGGTATTTACACAGAGTGGCACGAAAACGGCAATAAGAAAGCTGAGGGCACCTATAATACTGGTAAGAAGGAAGGCAAGTGGCAAGAGTGGTATAACAATGGTAAGCTCTGGTCATTATCTCATTTTGAAAATGACATTCCAAGCGGTAGATATGTTGATTATGACATGAACGGTGCAAGTGTGGAGGAGGGAAACATGGTTAAAGGAATTCCAAATGGTCCTTTTTACACATGGTATAATGATGGTACAGCTAGGAGTGAAGGGTTTCTTAAAAACGGAATGAAAATAGGGGTTTGGATAACCTATTATGAAGATGGCGCCAAGAAAGAGTTCGGGGAGTATAAAATGAACAGTAGAGTTGGCAAGTGGGAAGAATGGCACGCTAATTATAAGTTGAAATCAAGAGGGGTTTATTTCGCAGGAATGGAACACGGCCTATGGACGTATTGGTTTGATTCTGGTCGAAAATCGAAAGAAGGCGAGTATTTTGAGGGAAACCTTAAAGGCCTTTGGACAGAATGGCACGATAACGGAGCAGTTAAAAGCAAGGGTAATTATAAGGGAAAGCAGAAAGTTGGACCTTGGAAATATTGGGAATCAGAAGGTGCATTTTTAAAAGAGGAATCCTTCCCAATTCCAAGCGAATAACGTATATCTTCTTCTATTTCTTTCTCGTTTGGGATTTTTCACTTTCTTTAAACCCTGCTAATTAAACGCTAGTAATTCTGTGAAAAGACTTTTACTTCTACTATCCATTATTTTCTTCATTGGAACACAAAAAACGTTTGCCACTCATATTGTTGGTGGCGAGTTGGTTTACGAGCATCTAGGCGGAAGTCAGTATGCAATTACACTAATAGTTTATCGCGATTGCCTTAGCGGACAAGCAGACTTTGATGATCCGGCAGCCATCGGTATTTTCAATTCAAGTGGCAACCTAGTTCAGAGTCTTAATTTTTCGCTGGACTCTGTTGTTACCCTGCAATCAACCATAAATTCTAGCTGTGTAACGGCTCCCAATAATGTTTGTACAGAAGCTGGGTACTACACAGATGTAGTAACATTACCTCCCATCCCGGGCGGTTACACCATTTCGTATCAAAGATGTTGTAGAAATGCCATTATTCAAAATATTCAGGACCCAGGAGATGTAGGCGCAACGTACGTTGCTACAATTCCAGGAAGCGAATCTCAACCAGATAATAGCAGCCCATTTTGGAATAATCTCCCACCACTTTATATATGTGTAAATCTCCCTTTTGAGTTTAATCATTCGGCTTTTGATGCCGATGGCGATTCGCTGGTCTACTCACTTTGTGCGCCTTTTGAGGGTGCAAGTTCTACCGCACCACAACCAAACCCACCAAGTACTCCGCCCTACACACAGATTCAATGGCAATCTCCGTTTGGAATAAACGATATGCTTGGAGGAACGGTTCCGCTTACTATTGATCCAAGTACAGGACAAATAAATGCAACTCCCGATGCACAGGGAACCTATGTTATCGGTCTCTGTGTGAGCGAGTTCCGTAACGGAGTATTGTTGGGGGAAACCCGCAGAGGGGTTCAAATAAGTGTGGTTAATTGCCAAGCTCCGGTTGCAATTCCTAATGATGTGAATGAGATTAGTCCTAACTCTTTTATCAACTGTACGGAGTTTGTGGAGTTCAATGCATTCAATTCCTCTGGGTTTGATATTTGGTGGGATTTTGGAGATCTAACAACAACCTCAGATCAATCTACACTGCAATCTCCTTCTTGGACTTATCCTGGGCCGGGAGTTTACGATTTAACGTTGGTCGTTTTTAATCCAATTAATCCGAATGACCCTCTTTGTACGGATACAATCATTCAGCAGATAACTGTTCAGGATACGGTTAATCCGGATGCAGGTCCAGATGCGGCCACTTGTGCTGGTATTTCGGTTCAAATTGGAACACCTGCCGTTGCCGGATGGACGTATCAATGGACGCCAACAACAGGTTTAGATAATCCGAATATTGCACAACCTACGGCTAGTATCACCCAGCAGATTACCTACACGCTAACCGCTACAGATGCCGTTGGTTGTTCAGGTGCGGATGAGGTGGTTGTTGATTTGTTGCCCAATTCTTTAGCAAGTGCTGGACCAGATGTTCAGATATGTCTGGGCGATTCTGTACAGCTCAATGCATCCGGTGGAGTGGATTACGTTTGGCTTCCGCCTTTTTTCATAAACGATATTAACGTTGCAAACCCTAATGTTTACCCACCAATTACGTCTGAATATATAGTTGCGGTAACTAACAGTGATGGCTGTATTGGTGTGGATACGGTAAACGTTGAGGTTCTTGAGCCATTGTTGATTGTCGCCAACGATACTACGATTTGTTTTTCTGATACTATCCAAATTTCCGCTTCGGTGGGAGTTGTGTATTCGTGGCTTCCTAATATTGAGATAAGTGACAATGGAATTGGTAATCCACTAGTTTGGCCATCGATTACGCGGTATTATTATGTTGATTCTGAAGACGCGAACGGCTGTACATCAGCGGATTCTGTTCTTGTCACGGTTCAATCATTACCGGTAGCAGCTGCGGGACCAGATCAGAGTATATGTGTTGGCGAAGAAGCTCAGTTGTTGGCAACTGGCGGAACCAATTACAGTTGGACACCCACGGCAAGCTTGAACAATGGGAGTATTTCCAATCCTTTGGCAACGCCAAGTTCAACAACTGATTATGAAGTTGTGGTTTCAGATAATTTGGGTTGTTCTGATGTTGATTCGATAACCGTTACAGTCAATCCATTACCAACTGTTGATGCAGGAGCTGACGCTACTGTATGTCTAGGGCAAACAGTTCAACTCACAGCTACAGGCGCAGACATCTATGAATGGACACCAGCAATAGGATTGAGCAATGCAAACATTTTCAATCCAACAGCAGACCCAATTGTTCCAACAGAATATATTGTAGAAGGAACAGATGCTAACGGCTGTGCAAATACAGACACCGTTTTTGTTGATGTCTTTAACGTAGATGCAATCGGAGATACGATAATCTGTGTTGGAGATCAGGCACCAATCGGAGCAATAGGTGGCGTAAGCTGGAGTTGGACTCCAACCGTAGGGTTGAGTAATCCGAATGCACAATTCCCAATAGCAGATCCAATAACGACAACGGTTTATACAGTTACAGCTGATGATGGCACAGGCTGTTTAGCAAGTGATACGGTAACAGTAGTAGTTAGTCCACTTCCAACTGCTTTTGCGGGATTTGATCAAGGAGTTTGTGCAGGAAGTGATGCCCAGCTCAACGCTACAGGCGGACAAAGCTATCAATGGACACCAACAGCAGGATTGAGCGACCCGAACATACCTAACCCAGTTGTCACGTTCACATCAGATACAGCCACATACACAGTTACAGTAACCAATATTATAGGATGTGAAAACTCAGATACGGTTACTGTTTGGCAAGAACCATTACCCGATGCACAGGCAGGGCCAGATACCACTGTTTGCGAAGGAGAAACAGTACAATTATTCTCTTCAGGCGGACAGACCTATGAATGGAGTCCAACCTCAGGTCTGAACAATCCCACCTCACAGAACCCAACAGCAACACCACTTACCACAACTACATATACGGTAACGGTAGGTCAACCATCAGGCAACTTGGTTTTTAATGGCGATTTCTCACAAGGAAATGTCGGATTTAATAGTGATTACACCTACGCCACACAACTCAACCCTGCAGGACTTTACAGCATTGTGACTAATGCAAATACAGTTCATAACGCATTCCAAGGAACAGGTCATACGGGCAATGCACCGTTAGATAGTTTTATGGTTGTAAACGGAGCAGGCACACCCAATCTGAACGTATGGTGTCAGACCGTATCGGTTAGCCCGAATACCGATTATTTCTTTGGTGCTTGGGTAAGCACGGTGGTTGCAAACAATCCGGCCATCCTACAATTCTCCATCAATGGGCAAGTACTCGGCTCGCCTTTTACAGCACCATTCAATATCAATAATTGGTCAGAGTTTTTTGAAACCTGGAACTCAGGCGTATCCACAACGGCAACAATTTGTGTGGTTAACCAGAATACGACAACAGGTGGTAACGACTTTGCGTTGGACGACATCACGTTTAGTACGTTCTGCACCAACACGGCAGAAGTAACGGTAACGGTAAATCCATTGCCACAGGCAGCTGCAGGACCAGATCAATCAATCTGTGTTGGAGAAACAACTCAGATGGCAGGTTCAGGAGGCACAACGTATCAGTGGGTTCCACCAATCTCACTCACGGATGCAACCGACCCAACCACAGATGCCAATCCACTCATCACCAGAACATACACGCTTATTGTTCAGGACAACATCGGTTGCGAAGCAACAGATGAAATGACTCTGACGGTGAATCCGTTGCCACTTGCTAATGCAGGACCAGACCATGAAATCTGCATTGGAGAAAGTGTAGTGCTTCAAGGTTCTGGAGGAACAATTTACCAATGGAACCCAGCCACATATTTGGATGATGCAACGGCACAGCTTCCAGTATCAACAGCGGAAGCAACCACCATTTACACGCTCACGGTAACGAACAATAACTCGTGTGTAAACACATCTGAAGTAACCGTTACCGTAAATCCACTTCCAACTGTTGATGCAGGACAAGACAGCATGATTTGCGAGAATGGAATACTTGTTCTTCAGGGGGCTGGTGCAGATACATATTTGTGGAGTCCGCTGGTTGGATTGAGCGATCCGCAGAGCGCAAATCCAGAAGCCTCACCACTTTCAGAAACCACGTACTTCGTTACTGGAACTGATGTGAATGGGTGTGTGAATATTGATTCGGTAAACATTACAATCTTCACCATCACCGCAGGTCCCGATAGCATTGTTTGTCTGAATGATAGTGTTCAAGCATATGTGAGTAGTGGTACAACTTTTAGTTGGTCACCGATTGAAGGTGTGAGCAATCCAGCTTTAGCTAATCCTTATTTGAGTCCTGATGGAAATACAAGCTACACCGTTACTGCAACTAGTGCATTCGGTTGTGAGTCATCTGCTGAAGTGATTGTTGATATTCTCACCTTGCCAGTTTCAGAGTTTACAGCTGAGTTTGAACCAGGTTGTGATGGCATTTATGCTGATTTTCAGAATAATTCTCAAAATAGTGAAGATTATTTCTGGCAGTTCGGAGATGGAGAAACTTCAGACGAATTTGATCCGAACCATACGTATGAGCCTGGTGTTGGAAATATTGTAACGCTGTACACATACAATAATGACAGCTTGTGTGCTGATTCTGTAACAGTAGATTTTAGTGGTCAGTGGTTTGGAAACGATACGATTGATATTAAATATTCAACCGTATTTACTCCAAATTTTGATGGTATTAACGATTGCTTCAAGCCAGGGTTTGACGGACGATTTAGCGATTGTTATCAGCTACGCGTTTTCAATAGGTGGGGAGCATTAATTTTTGAATCAACAGGTGGACAGAACCATTGCTGGGACGGACATACAAAGGCAGGTAAGTTGTCTGATGCAGGAACTTATTTCTACATCGTATCTTTGAAGGGTTATGAAAACCACGGTTATGTTACGGTGATTTATTAAACCCCAAAGAATATGCAGACAAAGAGCGTTAGAAACCCACTAGTTCTTCTCTTTTTCTGTGTGTATGGATTTGCTGTTTCAGCAGAAAACTCACCGCGTTTTACCGAGAACAAAGGGCAGCTTCCTAATCAAGTGGAGTTCAAGCTGCGTGTAGCCAATTCGGATATCTATTTCGAGAAGAATCGGCTTGTGTTTAATGTGTACAACCCAGATTTGCTGGATACGCACAATCATGGACACTCAGATAAAGAGGAATCCGATTATTCTGGACACGCTTATCGTGTGAATTTTCTTGGGGCTAGCAGCCAAGCTGTAGTAAAGTCCGATGGTAATCAGTATTCCGACTACACCAATTACATCACGGGTAACTATTCTGTCTCACATGTTGGTTCATACGACAAGTTGATTTATCAGAATATCTATTCAGGAATTGATATTGAGTATTTCGGCCAAGCAGGCAATCTGAAATATGACGTTCGGATTGCAGCTGGTTCGGATGCCAGCATATTTAAAATGCAATACGAAGGAGCAAGTTCAGTTTCTTTGAAAAAGGGAAAGTTGATTGTTTCCAATGTGTTCAACTCGGTTGAAGAAACCATTCCATTAGCTTATCAGGTTATCAATGGAGTTCGGCAAAAAGTTGAATGCCAATATGTTCTGAATGGAACAGTCGTTTCGTTTGATTTCCCGAATGGATATGATGAAACCAAGGAGTTGATTATCGACCCAACGTTGGTTTTTTCAAGTTATACAGGTTCAACTGCCAATAATTTTGGCTTTACCGCAACGTATGATGATGCAGGTGCGCTCTACGGTGGGGGGATCGCCTTCGGTTTGGGTTATCCAACGATAGTTGGTTCGTATTCAACAGGGTTTAATGGTGGCACAATTGATATTGCCATTTCCAAGTTTTCGGCAGATGGAACGAACCTTATCTATTCGACTTTTTTAGGTGGAGACAACACGGAGGCACCTCATAGTATGATTGTGAATAGCCTCGGTCAATTGGTGATTTTGGGAACCACAAGCTCAACCAACTATCCCACAAGCCCGGGTACCTATGACAATTCATTTAACGGTGGTACGGCAGTGAATTATGTGGCTAACGGTACAGATTTTCAGAACGGTTCTGATATCGTCATTTCAATTTTGAGTACAGATGGCTCTTCACTTATTGGTTCCACTTTTATGGGGGGGTCGCTTAACGATGGCTTGAATGAAAATACAACCCTGAGCTATAACTATGGCGATATTTTTAGAGGTGAAGTAGTTGTAGACGATGCAGATAATATTTACATAACGTCTAGTACGGTTTCCGCAGATTTCCCAACAACTACAGGAACGATAAGTCAAGCACTCGGAGGAACGCAGGATGCGATTTGCGCAAAGTTCAATAGCAATGTTTCTTCTTTACTTTGGAGTACGTATTTGGGTGGAGATGGCGCTGATGCTGGCTATTCGCTGAAGCTAAATTCTAGCGGAGATGTTTATTTCGTAGGAGGAACAGAAGGCCAAAGTTTCCCCATTGTCGGCAGTACCATTAACACTACTTATCAAGGCGGCTCGGTTGATGGATATGTTGCTCATATTTCCAATGATGGAAGTACACTTATCGGAAGTACATACATCGGAACTTCATCCTACGACCAAGCTTATTTTGTAGAGGTTGATGGCAATGATGATGTCTATCTCTACGGTCAATCTGAAGGTAATTACCCAGTATCGGGAGGGGTTTATTCTAACGCCAATGGAAAACAGTTTATTCAAAAGCTGTCGCCAGATTTAACTTCTTCTATTTACTCAACCGTATTCGGAAGTGGAACTGCGAATGTCAATATTTCGCCAACCGCATTTCTTGTGGATGTGTGTCAACGAGTATTTATTTCGGGTTGGGGCGGAGGCACTAATAATGGATGGAATGCCACTACCGGAAATACAAATGGTATGGCAACTACGCCTAACGGTTACCAGTTGACAACCGATGGAAGCGACTTTTATTTTATGGTACTTGAGTCGGATGCAACAGCCTTGCTTTATGGTTCGTATTTCGGTGGTGCTGGAGTTCAGGAACACGTGGATGGAGGAACGAGCCGCTTCAATAGTGATGCCGTAATTCATCAAGCTGTTTGTGCTGGATGTGGTAGTAGTAATGCTTTTCCCACAACGCCAGGTGTAGTGTCAAATATTAACGGAAGCAGTTGTAATCTTGGAGTGATAAAACTGGATTTAGAGATTCCAGAAGTAGTGGTAGAAATAAGCAGCGTAAGCGAGATTCAAGGCTGTGTCCCTTTTGAAGTTGATTTTATTGCTGGACAGATTATAGCCACTGATTTTATCTGGTACTTCGATGATGGCGACAGTTCTTTGCTGCTAAACCCATCTCATACCTATACACAACCAGGAACGTATGGGGCTATCCTAGTAGGGACAAACTCTTTTTGTACTGGGGATCAATTTACAGACACTGCATTCGTTACGATTACCGCATTTTTATCAACTGATACCGCGGATGCTGGGCCGGATCAACTGCTTTGCGCAGGACAATCAGCACAGCTTAGCGCAACAGGTGGTGTTGATTTTTCGTGGACACCAGCAGGAACTCTTTCTCAATCCAATATTTTTAATCCTGTCGCTACTCCAACTCTCACTACCGAATATATTGTGCAAGTGTTAAATGCTGATGGATGTGCTGCTTTTGACACCGTAGTGGTTGAGGTTGCTCAAACACAATTCGCAACCTCCAACGATACTACGATTTGTTTTTCTGATACTATTCAAATTTCAGCCACAGGAGGGTCTATTTATTCGTGGCTTCCTAATATTGAGATAAGTGACAATGGAATTGGTAATCCACTAGTTTGGCCATCGATTACGCGGTATTATTATGTTGATGTTGAAGACGCGAACGGCTGTACATCAGCAGATTCTGTACTTGTCACGGTTCAATCATTACCGGCAGCAGCTGCGGGACCAGATCAGAGTATATGTGTTGGCGAAGAAGCTCAGTTGTTGGCAACTGGCGGAACCAATTACAGTTGGACACCCACGGCAAGTCTGAACAATGGGAGTATTTCCAATCCTTTGGCAACGCCAAGTTCAACAACCGATTATGAAGTTATTGTTTCAGATAATTTGGGTTGTTCAGATGTTGATTCGGTAACCGTTACAGTCAATCCATTACCAACTGTTGATGCAGGTGCTGACGCTACTGTATGTCTAGGGCAAACAGTTCAACTCACAGCTATAGGCGCAGACATCTATGAATGGACCCCAGCAACAGGATTGAGTAATGCAAACATTTTCAATCCAACAGCAGAACCGATTATTCCAACAGAATATGTGGTAGAAGGAACAGATGCTAATGGTTGTATTAATATAGATACCGTTTTTGTGGCTGTATTTAATGTAAACGCGATTGGAGATACGATAATCTGTGTTGGAGATCAGACACCAATCGGAGCAATAGGTGGCGTAAGCTGGAGTTGGACTCCAACTACGGGACTAAGCAACCCGAATGCACAATTCCCAATAACAGATCCAATAACGACAACGGTTTATACAGTTACAGCTGATGATGGCACGGGCTGCCAAGCAAGTGATACGGTAACAGTCGTAGTTAGTCCACTTCCAACCGCTTTTGCGGGATTTGATCAAGGAGTTTGTGCAGGAAGTGATGCCCAGCTCAACGCTACAGGCGGACAAACCTATCAATGGACACCAACAACAGGATTGAGTAATCCAAATATCTCAAACCCTGTTGTCACGTTCACATCAGATACAGCCACGTACACCGTTACAGTAACCAATATTATAGGATGTGAAAACTCAGATACGGTTACTGTTTGGCAAGAACCATTACCCGATGCACAGGCAGGACCAGATACCACTGTTTGCGAAGGAGAAACAGTTCAACTATTCTCATCAGGCGGACAGACCTATGAATGGAGTCCAACCGCAGGTCTGAACAATCCCACCTCACAGAACCCAACAGCAACACCACTTACCACAACTACATATACGGTAACGGTAGGTCAACCATCAGGTAATTTGGTTTTTAATGGCGATTTCTCACAGGGAAATGTCGGATTTAATAGTGATTACACCTACGCCACACAACTCAACCCTGCAGGACTTTACAGCATTGTGACTAATGCAAATACAGTTCATAACGCATTCCAAGGAACAGGTCATACGGGCAATG